>Ga0123352_10000130_pt1 | contig 87030 bp, 92 predicted proteins | sample TergutLab28metaG_FD_89700 | JGI IMG/M metagenome (GOLD analysis project Ga0123352, IMG submission 89700) | Labiotermes labralis P1 segment gut microbial communities from Petit-Saut dam, French Guiana - Lab288 P1 | ecosystem: Host-associated > Arthropoda: Insects > Digestive system > Gut ...
TGCCGCATAGACAATTAACTTTTTGCTGCCTCAAACTTTGCCCGATAACGCACCTAAAGCCGTGCGTTTCGGTCTCGTTTTCGGACTAGCAAAAATTAAATTGCTAACAGGATTCCTCATATACATAAACTTTTGATAAAGCAACCAACACGTTCGGAAAGATAGCGGTCAAATGATTAAAAACTACAAACTCGACAAGTACCGCCGCGCGCGATAAATCTTGCGTTACAAGTCAAATCTTAATAATAATTTCACATATCTTTCCTCCCCGCCCGGGGGCAGGGGTAAGCCACAAGGTAAAAACGCACATACAACGGCAATCACAAAACCGGGAGCTATACGCAGGGACGAAGCTATCGTTTGTCGTTAGTGCCGGTGCTAGAGCGGGTTGTATGGGTGGTGCCTCTTGACTTACACTTACTATATATTAAACTGCCAGTCAATTCACTAGGAAAATGTCTTAGAAACCTTGACTATGTCCAAGGTTGTAATATACTAAGGGTCAAACGTTTTATGCTTACAATTTACAGGAGGCGACTTTCATGTACAAAAAAGTACCAACCAACCTAAACTTTGCCCAGCGCGAACATGAAGTTTTAGAATTTTGGCGTGAGAATGATATTTTCAAAAAAAGTATTGAGCAACGGGACGGTGCGCCTGTTTTTACATTTTATGACGGGCCACCCACCGCTAACGGCTTGCCGCATATAGGGCATGTGATCACCCGTTCTATTAAGGATTTAATCCCGCGCTACAAAACGATGAAGGGCAACCTTGTACTGCGCAAGGCCGGTTGGGATACGCATGGCCTTCCTGTAGAGTTGGAAGTAGAAAAACTGCTTGGCATAAGCGGCAAGCCAGAAATTGAAACATACGGCGTAGAGCCGTTTATACAAAAATGTAAGGAAAGTGTGTGGAAATACGAAGGTCTTTGGCGCGAAATGAGCGAACGCGTTGCCTTTTGGGCAGACATGGACAACCCGTATGTCACCTATCACAACAATTATATAGAGTCCGTCTGGTGGGCATTGTCAGAAATTTTTAAACAAGGGCTAATATACAAAAGTTACCGCGTTGTACCGTATTGCCCGCGCTGCGGCACCCCGCTTTCCAGCCACGAGGTTGCGCAGGGTTATAAAGACGTAGTAGAAGATTCTGCATATGTGGCATTCAAAATGGCAGACACAGACAGCGAATATCTACTTGCATGGACAACCACCCCCTGGACACTGCCGTCCAACGTAGGGCTTTGTGTGAATGCAAAAGAGGAATATGCAAAAGTTGCCCGCGGTGGCAAGGTGTATATTCTTGCAAAAGCCCTTGTTGAAACGGTTATGGGTGACGATTTTGAAATTTTAGAAACTTTCCTTGGCAAAACACTCGAGGGCAAAAAATACGAACCACTTTTTGATTTTGTAAAACCCGAAGACGCGCAAAATTATTGCACCGTTGTATGCGACAACTATGTTACGCTTACCAGCGGTACAGGTATTGTGCATATTGCGCCTGCCTTTGGTGAGGATGACTCGCGTATTTCTAAGGCATACGGGTTGCCGCTTTTGCAACTTGTAGACGCACAAGGCAACTTTGTAAGCGACGTTTCACTTTGGGCGGGCATGTTCGTAAAAGATGCCGACCCGCTAATCCTCAAGGAACTAAAAATTCGCGGACAGCTTTTTAAAAAGCAAAAATACGAGCATAGCTACCCATTCTGCTGGCGTTGCAAAACTCCGCTACTCTACTACGCCCGCGATGCGTGGTTTATTAAAGTAAGCTCCTTACGTGACAAGCTGATGGCAAGCAACGCGCAAGTAAACTGGCTGCCCGATCATATGAAGGAAGGGCGTTTCGGTAACTTCTTGGAAGGTGTAATCGACTGGAGCATTAGCCGCGAACGCTACTGGGGTACACCGTTGCCCATTTGGGTTTGCCAAGACGAAAACTGCGCCCATTTGCACTGCATAGGCAGTATAGAAGAACTAAAAACCATGGGCAAAAAGGTGCCCGAAGATATTGAACTGCATAAACCATACATTGATGCAGTTATGTTAGAATGCCCAAAATGCGGTAAACAAATGGAGCGCACACCAGAGGTTATAGACTGCTGGTTCGACTCCGGTTCTATGCCGTTTGCGCAATGGCATTATCCTTTCGAGAATAAGGAATTGTTCGACCGCCACTTCCCTGCAGATTTTATTGCCGAGGGCGTTGACCAAACGCGCGGCTGGTTTTATTCGCTTATTTCCATTTCCACAATGTTGTTTGAAAAATCGCCATACAAAAATGTAATGGTGACGGGGCTGGGGCTAGACGAACACGGCAAAAAAATGGGCAAATCGGAAGGCAATGCCGTTAGCCCAATGGATGCACTAACAAAACACGGTGCAGACGCGGTGCGCTGGTTTATGTATGTCAACTCTGCACCGTGGTTTAACTTCCGCTATTCCGACGAAATTGTGGTAGAAGGTGCGCGCCGCTTCATGTCTACGCTTTGGAACACATATGCATTCTATGTCCTGTATGCGGAAATTGATCAGTTTAACCCATACGACCACAAGACAGAAAACCCTTCTGCAATGGACAAATGGCTGCTTTCGCGGCTTAACACACTGGTAAAAAAAGTGGACACATGCCTAGAAAAATTTGAAATTACCGAACCGGCACGCGCATTGGACGCATTTGTAGACGATTTAAGTAACTGGTATTTGCGCCGTAGCCGCGAACGCTACTGGGTTTCCGATATGCCGCAGGACAAAATTAACGCATACAAAACACTGCATCATGCGTTGGTTACGGTCGCAAAACTTGCCGCGCCATTTGTACCGTTTTTAGCAGAGCAGTTATATCAAAACCTAGTTACACCGCTGGACGCGTCTGCGCCGCTAAGCATACACCTTTGCGACTTTCCGGTTGCAGACGAAAGCCTAATAGACCCGCAACTTGAAGCGCAAATGGCGGTTACGATAGAAATTGTTACCCAAGGCCGCGCCGCGCGCAATGCGGGTAATGCCAAAACGCGCCAGCCGCTTGCACAAATGATGGTTGCGTTAGCCAACGGCAGCAAAGCACCCGACGCTTCACTACTGGAAGTTATACGCGAAGAATTAAACGTTAAGGCGGTCAGTTTTATCAGCGATGCCAGTGAGTACACAGGCTACAGCTTTAAACCACAGTTGCGTACACTTGGGCCACGCTATGGTAAAACTGTGCCAAAAATAACCGTGGCACTAAACGCCGCACCAAGTGAAACAATGCAAGCACTAAAGCAAGGCACATGGGCGCAAACCATAGACGGCGTAAATGTAGAACTCACTATAGACGATGTTTTGGTAGAAACCACCCAAAAAGAAGGCTTTGCAACCGCCACCGAAAAAGGCGTTACCGTTGTGCTTGACACAACTCTAACGCCACTGCTTATAGAAGAAGGCAACATGCGCGAACTGGTTAGCAAGTGGCAAAATATGCGCCGCGAAGCAGGCTACGACGTGACCGACCGCATCACCGCGGGCTACAGCAACAACGCCGTGCTGGGGCAAGTGATAAGCAACAACAGCACGGTTATCGCTGCCGAGCTGTTGGCAGATAGCCTTGCCATTGCTACGCCGCCGCAAGGCGCATTTGCAAAAGAGTGGAATGTAAACGGCGAGGTTATAGAGCTGTGGGTAAATAAAGCTTGAAAAAGCTACGTTTAAATATCAAAGAATGGCCAGCCCAAATGCGGGCTGGCTTTAAGTCTATGCGGCAAGATATGTCGCAAATGCGCGGCACAAATATATGGGTTTTTATCATGTATGGGCTATTGTTCGACTTGGTAAATAACCTGTGGCGCCCGTTTGCCGTAAAATTTTTGGAACGCCTTGGCGGTACCGAATTGGAAATTACATTGTTTAACGCGCTGCCCGGGCTTGTGGGCGCGGTGGTGCTTTTGCCGGGGGCTATACTCTTCCGGCGTTTTACCAACAAAAAAAGGGCAACGGCCACATTTATAATTATCAGCCGTGCAATGCTTTTATGCATCGCGCTTGTGCCCGCCCTGCCGCCGGCAGTGCGCCCCATGCTTTTTGTTATCCTTGTCGCGATTATGAACTGCCCCGACGCACTTTCTCAAACGTCTTTGCAGAACTTTTTGGGTACAGTTTTCGGCGGGCAAACACGCGGACAAGCCATTGCGTTGCGCAACAAATTTGGGCAGGCAATGATACCGATTGTAACCATTTCTGCCGGGCTTGCAATCACATTTATCCCAAATACCGACCAACAGCGTATGTACCTGTACCAGGCGTTTTTTGTGGGTGCGTTTTTGCTTGGTATTGCAGAAGTGCTTATGTTTAACCGCTTAAAAGTGCCTGATTACGCACTGCATCCACCAAAGGAAACCGAAAAACGCCCAAGCGATTTTTCGATCATCAAAGGCATTTTTATGGATAAAAATTTTAGAGTATTTTTCCTGCCCACACTTTTTTTTGCGTTTACCTGGCATGCCGCGTGGCCGCTCATCAATATTTTTCAAGTCATGCATTTGCAAGCGACAGAAATGTGGTTTGCTATTTTTGCACTGGTAAGCGGCATTACGGCGTTAATTTCCGGGCCATTTTGGCAAAAGCTCTTGCATAAGCGTGGTAATAACATCACTTTTGTAGTGGCCGCTGCGCTATTGGCTGCCAACATGTTTGTTTTCCCGTTTATACCCAATGTGCAAATCATGGCTTTGCTTGGCGTGTTTACCGGCTTTTCTACCGTCGGCATCACAACCGCCCTGCTTAACGGCGTATTGGAAGCCACCCCCGACGAAAACCGAATGACATATTTAGCATTTTTTAATACTGTAATAAATATCAGCTTGTTTATTGCGCCATTTTTTGCGCATTTTTTGCTGTCGCAATTGGGAATGCGTAACGCCATGCTGGTGGTTGGCGCAATGCGCACAGCAAGTACGCTGTGTATTTGGCTGGTACCAAAACTGCGCAGGGGCGAGCTAAGCCCGCCCGAAGAAATATGAAAATTGTCAGCAACCAAGCCATCATACAATTTCTAAAATTCACTTGTGTAGGTGCGTCCAACTCTGTGGTTTACCTTGGGGTTTATTATTTGTTTACCTTTGCAAACGACAGCACACGAATGGCTATGGTTGGGCAAGCCATTGCCTGGGTTTTAAGCGTTACCAACTCGTTTATATGGAACAGGAAATATGTATTCCCGGGTTCGCAAAAGCCATGGTGGTTGCTTTTGCTACGGGTGTATATCTGCTATGGTTTTAGCCTGGGTATATCGTCTGGGCTCACATTTGTACAGGTAGAACTTTTGGGCGTGCCAAACACGATAGTGCCAATGGTTAATTTGCTTGCCATGGGGCCGGTTAATTTTTTTATTGTAAAGTACTTGGGATTTGGAGCAAGGGGGACACCTGCTAATAATCCAGAGTGAAAAACTGAGCAAAAAAAATCGGGTAAGATAATTACATAACCCACTATAATCCATTTAAGCGAGGAGGGTCGCCGTGGACTGGGTACAGGGAATACAAAATGCAATCCGGTATATCGAAGAGAACATCACCGAGAAGTTGGATTACGAGAACATTGCTAAACAGGCATATGTTTCGAGCTTCCACTTTCAAAGGGCGTTTAGTATTTTGTGTGGTTTTACGCTTGGCGAATATATTCGCAACCGCAGGCTTACACTGGCGGGAATGGAACTTTTATCGGGCGGCGAAAAAGTGATTGATGTTGCCGTAAAATATGGCTACGATTCCCCTGATAGTTTTGCTAAAGCATTCATGCGTTTCCATGGCATACCGCCATCGTCTGCAAAAACAGAGGGCGCAAACCTAAAATCGATCGCACCTTTAAAAATTATATTCAAATTAGAGGGTGGTAGTACAATGGACTACAGAATTGAAAAGAAAGAAACTTTTTCAGTATTAGGGCATGTTAGGCAATTTAACGGCAGCACATCTTACAAAGCAATCCCCCTGTTTTGGGACGAGCATTTCAACAACGGCGGCGCAGAACATGTATGCGGAATGTTTGGGATTTGCTATAACCATAAACCCAACAGCCCCCTGTTTAATTACATGATTGCCGACACCTACAACGGTTGCAAGGATGTACCTGCTGGCTACGAAACAAAGGAAATACCGGCAAAAACATGGGCGGTGTTCCCCACTACACTTAGTGAATTACAAAATGTAAACACAAAAATATGGAGCGAATGGATGCCAAACTGCCGCGAGTATGAAATGGACGGCGATTTTAATATCGAGAGGTACACTGGTGACGAAGAACACAACTGTGAAATATGGTTCCCTGTTAGGAAAAAATGATGTAGGCGGCGGTACAGATGAATCTATCAAAGTCCATTGATTTTTTATTGGAAAATGCCGGGCCGGTTATTCAGTACCGGCTACGGAAAGAAATATTGCGCAATATTACCCAAACCGAGGAAGAAAACTTGCTGAAGCAAATTTACCAGACACCCTATTTCAAACTGGTGGAAAGCTATGCAAAACCCAACGGTTTTATTGGCGAGGGGATACACGGGTATACAAATTGGCGCGGCGTTAAATTCCATCAAACGCCGTTTCAAGACGGTGAAAGTGCTGCAAAGCTGCTGGTTTATTACGCTATTCCCCAAAACCACCCGCTGGTCGCAGGGCTAATATCTGCTTACCGCAATGACGACGTGCTACATGTCGAATATAGCCAAAGACCCCCTGCAGAGCTAAGGGGGTTTTATCATCGCGATGTTGGTTTGCGCCAAGGTGGCGGACTAAATACCTTACTATACACCCTGCAAGCGATGCTGGGGTACGGCGACGATGGTTATGTAAACCATTTTCAAGAAATATCCCTAGATGCCTTTGCCAGCATGTTACAAATCTCGAACATAGAGGAAATAACAGAGGAATCTTTAAAAAAGAAGGGGAATTATTATTACCACTACGTCACACCAGACAAATATATGCCCTGCTGCTATCACCTGGCAACACTTGCATATACACAAGCTTGGCGCACACATGAAAATGTAAAAATACTTGCCACTGCCATTAACCACATCAACAACGATTTGATCAACAACACCGAAGGTGTGCTGGTAAAAATGGGAACCGGCTACCAGGGTGCGCTTGGGGCAATGGTTCGCCCGCACTTGCCTTTTACGGTTGATACGGTTGGCATTGTCATGCACCGCAGAATATTGACCGAAATGGCAATGACAGGCGCAGGCAGGCAAATAGATATACTACGCCAGTCTGCAGATAATATTGAAGAAGCGTTGCAAGGCGATGGCATTTTGCGTCTAAACTTTGAAGCTGCGGCGCAGAAGAAAACATTGACAGGTGCGAGGTACAAGGCAGTTGGCGGCTATGGCGAAGTGTTTTTAGAACCCGATTACAAAAAGAAAACCGCCCTAGATTGTGACTTAACCTATTGGGCGGTGCAGTTTTTGTCGTTGATGAATTAATCCAAAGTAAATTCGGCGGTGAGGTGGTGGGAGGGTAGGTGCGGCGTGAAGCGTGAGGGGTCTGAAACGTAATGTACTCTTTTGACAATGCGAAAGTTCAAGGGTTGTATGTTTAACTGCGGTATAAAACTAAATGCAAAATCATGGTGATCGCCGGGTGGAATAATAACAAAAGGCCTATAACTAGTGGCACCTATTGGCCAGTTAAGCCACACACCACAATGATATCCCTCAATAAAAACAGGCCAACCTGCCCGTATGTAATGTGGTGAATTGTTTGTAATTCTGTACTGCAAGATAATATATTCTTCGCCATCTTCGCCCCAAGGACCTCCTACAACTAGCATACCTACATCCGTTACTTCCATTGCTATATCGGACAAGGGTACATAATAATCAATCGCGATAGGAGATAGAGTTTGCAAAATCGCATATTGGTCACAAACATCTTGTACCCAATAAAATTCAGCAATTAAATCATGGCGGAGGTGCGTGTTTCCAGATAACCACACTTCCACCCTAATGCGGTATAGCCCGGTAGATTCTGTAATGATAAATTCTTCTCTTTGTAACGTGCCCGTAAAAATCGTGCTGGGTGGAAAGATTGGTTGGTCAGCAGTAAACATTCTATTCGATATAAATCGAGCACTTCTCCAAACCGTTCCATCAAAATATTCAATCCGGTTTAAAGGCGCGTGCTCTAACTCAATAGAGTATTGTGTTTCATTGTAAACTGCAAATCTGACTGTTTGATTGGTTATTTCATGGATTGTAAGCCTTGCACCTTCTAAGTATATATTAGTTTGCAGCGGTGCTGCTTCTTCGGTGTAGTCTGGTACATACCTAGGCTCGGGTTGCCATTCTACAATATTTGCAGCTAACAAGTATATCGTCACTACAGCTGCCAGTAATGAAATTATTGTAAAGGCGGTAAGGGATTTTTGTTTCATAAAGTCGCTCCAATCTGCCAAACTCGTGAATGATAAGACACGACAGAGTCAAACATGCTTAGTCAAAGAGATAGTCTAAAGTAAATTCGGCAGTGAGGTGGTGGGAGGGTAGGTGCGGCGTGAAGCGTGAGGGGTCTGAAACGTAATGTGCTCTTTTGACAATGCGAAATTTCAAGGGTTGTATGTTTAACTGCGGTATAAAGATAAATACAAAATCATGGTGAGCGCCGGGTGGAATAATAACAAAAGGCATATAACCAGTGGCACCTATCGGCCAGTTAAGCCACACACCACAATGATATCCCTCAATAAAAACAGGCCAACCTGCCCGTATGTAATGTGGTGAATTGTTTGTAATTCTGTACTGCAACCTAAAATATTCATCAGCACCTAACATGGTAAATTCGCCACTCCATATATGATCCATGACTCCTATCGTTATGCTTTTTACGTCCATTCTTACATTGGATAAAGCAGCGTAATAATCAAGCGCGATAGGGGATAGAGTTTGCAAAATTGCGCATTCGTAAGTGCTTATATTTCCAGTTTGGGTATTGCAAGTAGACTGTTCCTCGCCGGTTACATACCAAAGGTAAACGGTAGCTGCAATGGTACATATAAAAAACACTGTGATTAATATTATTTTGCGTTGATGTGGTTTCATTGGCATCTTCCTTAATTAATCCAAAGTAAATTCAGCGGTTAGGTGGTGGGTTGGCGGATATGGCGGAACATCTGCAAGGTCTGCAATGTAGTGTATCGTTTTAACAGCGCGGAACATTTCTGGTTGCATATCGGGTTGAAGCCTGAATACAAACGAAAAGGTATAACGCCCATTTGGACCAATAATGACAGGTGTTGTTGGCTGCGGGAAGAAAAGTGTTGGCAAGCCAAGCCATTCGCCATTGAAATATCCTTCAATGGAAACAGGGCGCACGGCTCTTATAATATGCGGAGAATGATTCCTAACTATGTAGCGTAATGCGATGGGATTGCTATGTCCTTGCGCCGCCGTGCCGAGTTCGTTATGAAACAGGTAATACACTTGATGAGCGGCTCTTATAATCTCCATTTCTACGCTTGCCAAGGGAGCGTAGAAATTAAGCTCAATAGGTACAAGTGTTTGCAAGATGGGACATTCGTAAGTGCTTAAATTTGCAGTTTGGGCGTTGCAAGTAGACTGTTCCTCTTTGGTTACATACCAAAGGTAAACGGTAGCTGCAAGAATACATATAAAAAATGCTGTGAGTGGCATTATCTTTCCTTGAAATGTTTTCATTGGCATCTCCCTTAATTAATCTAGAGTAAATTCAGCAGTGAGATGGTGGGGCTCGCTAAAGTCGTGTGGGCGTATACCCGTGGGTGATATGGGCTTAACCAGTCTGTATGTATCAAAAAGCGCGAAGTAATCGCTAAAAAACCTATTGCTAAATTCATGCTCCCTGCCGGGGCTGGCGTACCGAATTGTTGATATATTCGAAAATATCATAAAATCCGAGAAACGCCACCATTCACCACAACAATAAACCTCTATGTGAAAGAAGTTGTCTAGGGCTATTAATGGGCGCGAATTATTTGTAACAACATATGTTATGGTTACCATTGGTTGTGTTTGTCCGCCCCAATACATTGCGCCATATCCAAGTTGCATGTCTGTAATAGTAAGGCTTACGCCTGTTACGATTGTGTCGCCTGTAACAGGCGATGGTGTTAGCTGGAATGTGAGGCAGTGTTTGTTGCAGCTAACATGAGGTATATTTTTTGCTATAAGGTGCAATCGATGGTTTTTTTGTTCATTGCTAGAGATGTGCAAAAAATAAAGGGATGCTAGCGTAATGCAGACGATAAGCAATGCAAGTATTATTACTATGTGTTTGCTCAATTTCACCGGGAATCACTCCTATGGTTATCTAAAAACAAGCAGGTTGAAAAAATATACTCAACCTGCTTGCGCTACAAAGGGTTATTGCGGAAACACGTTAAGCCACTGGGCTATTTGCCATGCTGGGGATACGACCCCATAGTGTGGAATCCATACTCCATTTGATTCAACGTACCACCCACCCTGGACAATTCCCAACACATCAAATGGTCCACGAAGCGTTGAAACATTGTTTTGTGTACCTCCGAGTACAGCGCCACCGCTATCGCCAGGGGATGCAAATCGATGCATAGCATTGTCGACAAGCACAACATTTATAAGAGTGCTGATTGCAGGGTTTGTATAACTAACGTGACGTATAGGGGAGAACCTTGCCACATTCGGGCTGTTGCGCCCACGATTTGTAGCCCATTGCCCAACAAGAGGGTGCATGGAACGGCTTGTGTGGGTAGTGGTGAAAAGACGATTGGACATGGAATGTGATGCGTGTAGCTCTACAAAAGCAGCATCAAGACCAGGCAAAGAACGTACTCTAACATTACCATGAACCGTAAATTGTCCCTCAAAAGACACCACATGTGCCGCGGTAACAAATCCAGGACGCCCATTCCAAGTAGCCCTATACCCTACAGAACCGAAAAGAAAGCTGTCTCCAGGATCCACCATAATTGAGCGTGGTGCAGTACTGTGGTAATTGTCCTCAATATCTTCTGTAGGAGCATCTGCTATCATCAGCCCCCACGCCTGTTCAAACACAACCACAGGGGAATAAAAAACAGTTTCGCTGAATGCGACCACCGCACAATCAGTAAAGTCAGTCAGTTGTACCACAACCCTATTGCCTACAACATCAATTCTCCAGCCGCTTGAGTTTTGAATTCCTTCATTTTCCGGGTAATTCAAAAGCACATAATTCAACGCATGCATCGTATCCCACAACTCATTATACGAAAAAGCCACAGCCCTAACAGCCGTCGTATCAAACTGCTGCGCATAAGACATTGTTGCACCCATATTAGCCCTATTCATTGGCGAATCCACAATTAACACATTGGCATTGCCATAATCGTCAATATACACCCCACCAAAATAGTCTGGGAACATTATCGTCCCCATTCTGGACATCGGGAACGAATTTAAAATGTTGTTCACCGTTGACTCTGCCATAAAATAATTATGTGCAAACTCATAACCATATGTGCTAACAAGATGGTTATATAGTGCGGTGTAAAATGTCGAAGCTTCACAATTTCCATACAATGCTTCGCTTTCTGCAAATACAACCGGGCTTGCATTGGTATGGAACGGGCTAGTGCTTGGTACTACAAGTAATACACACAAAATCAAACACAGGAACTTTCCTGCAACACCACTACAAAGTCTCTTTTTCATCTTACATGACTCCTTTCAGTTTTTCCAGAAATATTTTTAGAACTATGCACCCCACCAGCAAACCTTTGCGCGCCAAAGCCTACTGCCAGAGATAACATACACGCAACTGCAAAACAATTAAATACATATTTCTTCTGTAAGCAAATTATATCAAAATTGAAATTATCCGTCAAGACAATTTGACACAATTAGACAAAAAAATAAACCCCCATTCACAGTCAACAACACAAAAAACGCTATTCCACACGCACGGAATAGCGTTTTGTCAAAATGGCTAGATTCCGGGTTAAGCTTAGCCTGCCCCGGGCTTGACCCGGGGGAATGGCGGCATGGTCGCAAGCCTACCCCAACCCATACAAAATAATACTCGTCGCCACACCCACATTTAGCGACTCACACTTCTCGTTCATTTTAATATTCACCTTCACATCGCACATATCCAGCAACGCATTACCCACGCCGTCACCTTCGTTGCCCACCAGCACAGCCCGCTTTTTACTCGCCTTCACAGCCTGCAAAGGCAAGCCCTCATTCACATCTGTGCCAATAATTTGATAATTTTTCTCTTTTAATTCCAACATAAAGTCCTTTATAGGGCTTTTAATAATATTGATATGAAAAATCATACCCTGCGTGGCTTGTATTACTTTTTGGTTATAAATGTCCACACTGTTATTTAGCACAATGGTATCCACATTAAACGCCACCGCACTTCTAATAATCGTGCCCAAATTGCCCGGGTGGTGAATCTGGTCAACCAGCAATATATTGCTGCCATAGCCGACTTCTTCTTTTTGGGCGCAAATGCCTATCATTTTGGTAGGGGTGGCTAGGGACGATAATTTTTCCATCACATCATATGTGACTTGGTGCGTCGCAACATCAAAGCCGCTGTGCTTCTCTGTGGTGATTAGCTCCTTTAGGCAATCCGCCCTGTACGCTTCCTGCACCAAATGATAACCCTCTACAATAAAAAGGTTTTGCTTATCCCTGTACGCCTTATTTTTTAACTTGCCCCACTGCACAACCCTAAAATTATTTACAGAATTGATTACAGCCATATTAACCACCCGCTTTCCTTAAATACACCATCACCTCGGAACGGTTATGGAACAACTGCCGTGCATTTAACAACACATATTTTTTTTGCAGCAGCGCAATTGCACGCTTTGTATGCTTGTACCACTGGCTGTGCGGCAGTTTTAATGTCATTAGCGCAATGCCACTTGGGATCAAAAAATGAGCCATGTCTAGCATAATCTCGCAAGACTCTACCATATCCATGCGCATATCGTTTACCAGCATGTCGTATGCACCGGCTTGGCCGGGAAATTTTTGTGCAACATCTCTAAAATGCACAAGATTGGAGTCATTGACAATTATCTCGGACATCGCACCCGGGTCAACAGCCGTGACATGGAAGCCATGCTGTAGCAATATTTTTGTCCACCCGCCGGGTGCCGCACCCAAATCAATTGCCTTTTTGCCAGCCTCTTGCCCTACCATATCAACGCCAAACGACGCAATCGCTTCTTCCAATTTAAATTCTGCCCGGCTAACAAACTGCTCGCTTTTTTTAAGGCGATGCACACCGCCGTTCCAATCGGATAAGTTATTGACGCAACTAGACACCCCTGCATATAGGCTGTCTTCGTGAATATATAACGATAGTACCCACACAGGGTTTTTGTTGTCGAATGCATGCCCCTGCTGCAATAAATCTTGCTCTACGGCTTGCAACATGACCTTTGTGTCTGGACTAATAGCCCCAGATGCATCACGTAGCTGTATAGAAAGTGCTTCATTTTTGAGGATACGGCTACATAGGTCAATTAAGTGGCAGGTTAAATTATTGTCTGTTGCAGAGTAAATTGCATGAACCGGGAAAACATGCCGAATGAATATCGTGTTTGGCAATGCTGCCAACAATGCAGCATACCCGCCCGGGCTTTCTACCAGTTGTACTTCCGGCGAAAGTCGCCGCCCTCTGGCCGCGGGGTCAAGCTTTTGTATCTCGTTAAGGGCAATCACCGCTGCTTCCGGCTGGGATGTTATGATTATTTGAAAACTGTCTTGGTTCATTAAAATCGCTCCTAAGTTTGTATAGCAACGATTATAGCACGAATAAGACGCAAAAAACGAAACAAAAAAAGACGCTTAGATTCGCGGGTTACGCCCCGCACATCCAAACGTCCTGCACTATTACTTTTCTTCGGTTTCCCCCGCCAATGCATCCACCAGTGGGTTACCGCCGGTCGCACTTTTCAGCACATCTATCAAGTTTATACCTGTTAACGCCTCTACCGTTTCCGGCAATTGGGCAATGATGTCTGTTACATAACCCGCCACCTTGGAAGCCCCAGCGGGCTTGCCGTTGCCGCCACCACCTTGGTCGATAACAACAATTTTTTCTGTTTTAGAAATTGGGTCTGCCACGTTTTTCGCAATTTCCGGCAGGCGCTCAATCATCATTTGGATAACCGCCGCGTCGTTGTATTGCTTAAACGCCTCAGCTTTTTTCATCATCGCTTCGGCTTCTGCAAGCCCGCGCGCTTGAATTGCTTCCGCTTCCGCTTGGCCTTGTACGCGGATAGCTTCTGCCCGTGCGTTACCTTCAAGTTTTACGGCAGCGGCTTCTGCTTCTGCTTTTGCAACTTGCTCATACTTTCTGGCTTCCGCAAGACGCTCTTGACGATATCTTTCTGCGTCGGCTTGTTTGTTTACGGTGGCATCAAGCTCTTTTTCCTTACGCTTTGCTTCTTGCTCTGCAAGTTCTGTTTCGCGCTGGCGGCGCAGCAATTCTACTTGAAGTTCGGTTTCGGTCACTTCTTTTTTAACCTTGTTTTCTTCAATCTGATATGCGTTGTCGGCAACCGCTTTTGCAGATTCTTGCTCGCGGCGGTATTCTTGGATTTTTAGTTCTTTTTCCTTGGCAGCCTCCGCTACTTGTGTTTCCGCCATTAGCCTTGCTTGCGCGCCCAAGCGGTTTGCTTCGGCAGTTTTAACAACCGTTTCGCGCTCTGCATCGGCCTCCGCAATTTGTGCATCGCGTTTTACTTCCGAAATGCGCTTGCGCCCAAGTGCAATAAGGTATCCGTTTACATCGTCTATGCTCATTACGGTAAACGCCTTAATTTCCAATCCCATTTCAGATAGCGCAATGGCGGCGTTTTCTTGTACCTCGCTAGAGAATTTATCTTTGTCTTGGTAAATTTCTTCAACTGTCATTTTTGCAATAATTTCGCGCAGCTTACCAACCAACACATAGCTAGACTGGGTTGCAATTTCTGCGGCGGTTTTATTTGTGTCGCCGCGGAAAAACTGCTCTACCGCAGAGTAAATAGATTCCTTGTCGGACTTAACCTTTACCACCGCAACGCTTTTTACGGTTACAGGTACACCCTGGCTGGAAATTGCGTTGTCGATATCCAGCGGGATCTTGATGTTTTCGAGAGAAATGACATCGTAGCGTTCTAATATCGGGGTTACAAGCCCGCCACCGCCGGAGATAATACGTTTTTTAAGCCCTGTAACAACTGCGGCTTTGTTTTGCGGGATACGTTTCCATAGCGAAAAAATAAGAAAGAATACAAGAAAGATGAGAATTACAATCCCTATACCTATAGTAGTTGGGTTTAACCAATCCATTTTTATTGCCTCCTATAAATTTAGTTTGGGTTTAGTTGCCTGCGTACAAAATAAGTATTACCTTCGATATAGACTATGTCTACTGTCGCGCCGTTCTTAATTTCACCTCCGTCTTCGCTTTTTGCGGGGCTTGTTACAGTAGATCCGCTAATGCTATATCTAATTTTGCCATATCCGTTTTGTGGAATGGGCGATATAACCGTTGCTGCAACCCCTATGGTAGCCTGTTTGTCGAACGTGCTTGTATTCTGCGCCCTGCGCAGTGGTATTATAACCAAGCGGTGCATAAGACCCGCGACTGCAAGCCCACTTAACACGCTTATTGTTAATACAGCAATGCCTGCACTAAGGAAGACGCTATCGCTACGCGACAAGACTATACCTACACCGCCAGTCACAGTCAGAAATATTGCAACCAGCTTAGGCTGCAAAATAGACGCGGGACCAAATTCGACATCCGCAAACGCACCCATGATTAAGGAAAGAATAATAAAACCTGCACCAACAATAAAGAAAACAAGATACATAAAAACCCTCCTATATTATCTATAACCTATACATACTATCGCGGTCTTTTTTTGCCCATGTTATAAACGCTTCACTTTCGCCGCTGCAACCAAGCGTAATTTCGCCTTTTTGCCAATCGGTATTGACTATCTTTACCCCCGCGCGTTCTTCTGCCGTCCATCTATAGTATTCGCCCAGGGCCTCCAAAAGTTCCGCAATGCTGGTGGTTTTATGCAAAGCATCTGCCACTTGGCCACGGATATACACGATGCTACTTTTGTTAAAGCTTGCATCATCCCCCCCGTACCATACCAGGTCTGCAAGTTTAACCCCCAAGGCTATTGCAATGCGGCCTAGCGCGTTTAAACACGGCTCCACACCATTTACCCATTTATTGACTTGCTGTGGTGCCTCGCCAATCATTTCGGCAAGCTCTTTCTGAGTAAGTTCATGCGGTTCTAAAATTTCTTTTATTCTTACAACCGGTCTTAGACCATGTTTTATTTTCATTTTCAACACTCCCAAAATCAACTTATGATATGATTGTATAATAATATAATCGTATTGTCAAGTGTTTTTATGCTGGCAAATACTGTTATTTGACTAGCAATGCACGTAAGGGTATTATATTGTTGTGTTTTTCTTAGACTTTGATTTTGTCAATTGCAATGTCAATTCCGGATAGGAGGGATACCCTTGTCGCATACAATTCGCCAAATTGGAAAATTTAATGCGGCAATCTCTAAGCCTAGGGATGTTTTGTTTATGCATCTAAACCATTTTACGCAAAAAAAATCCGCACCACGCACAGGCTCGTGAAGTATGCAACGACGCATACATGTCACGGGTTATTTTTATTGTGGGGCATAGCCCATTTTCCAGGAGGAGAATTTAAATGAAAAAATTAGCTCTGTTTTTACTTGCAGTACTTGCAATTGCGGCACTCACTGCTTGCTTTGGCGACGACAACGAGCGTGTAAACCTTGCAGACGCAACAAATGAAACCATTCGCCTTGCCTTCATTCATGTTGGCGGCATAGATGACCAAGGTTACACATATCGCCAACACCGCGGCACATTGGATATGGCCGCAGCACTTGACATTTGCCCAGACACACAAATACTTAACTTCTTTAACATAGCCGCTGGTGGCGTTCCTGCTGCTATAAGCGAAGCAATCGACTGGGGCGCACATCTTATCTTTGGTACAAGCTTTGGTTTTGGTGATGCAATGCTTGACGCAGCCCGCGAAAACCCAGACGTTATGTTCTTCCATGCAACAGGTAACTTAGCAGTTGGCGCAAACTTGCCAAACTTCCACAACTATTTTGGTAACATGTCGCAAGCACGCTTCCTATCAGGTATCGCTGCCGGTATGCGTACAGAATCTAACGTAATCGGTTTTGTTGGCGCACACCCAAATGGCGAGGTTATCACAGGCCTGACAGCATTCTTCTTGGGCGCACGCAGCGTAAACCCGGAAGTTACTATGTATGTAACATTCATTAACCAATGGAACAACCCTGCACTTGAACGTCAAGCAGCAGAAGCCATTCTTGCACGTGGTGCAGACGTTCTTGGCCAGCACGTAGACAGCCCTGCAACACAGCTTGCCGCGCAAGATGCTGGTGTTTGGGGTGTAGGATACAACAACGATATGAACGCTATCGCGCCCGACGCCGTACTTCTTTCGCCAATGTTTGACTGGAGCGTATACCTCACCTACGCAGTGCGCACAATACTTGCGGGCGGCACTGTTCGTACAGACGTTTTATACGGCTTAAATGACGGTATGGTTCTGCTTTCACCATTTAACCCCAACACCTATGTACCCGGCATGACAGCTGCGATTGCAACCGAGGAAGCAAGAATCCGCGCTGGACACAATATTTTTACAGGCCCGCTTTACTCCAACACAGGCGAGCAACTACTTGCCTCGGGCGAACAATGGATAGAGCCACTTTCTGCCCCGTCTTGGACGCATATTATTGAAGGTATTACAATTATTGGTTAATTAAAGGACGTGTCCCCCATGCAACTCGCAATCGAAACCAAAAACCTCACAAAAAAGTTTGACAGCGTAATCGCCAACGATAACGTTTCATTCGACTTGCGCTGGGGCGAAATCCTTGCCCTTTTGGGCGAAAACGGCAGTGGCAAAACCACGCTAATGAACATGCTATTTGGCATTTACTACCCGGATAAAGGCGAAATTTTGGCGAACGGAAAGATTGTGTCTATCCGTTCGCCAAAGGACGCTTACAACTTGGGTATCGGCATGGTGCATCAGCATTTTAAACTGGTGGACGTTTTTACCGCCACCGAAAATATTATTTTGGGGCTAAAAGGCAGCATGTTTTTAAACCGTAAGGCCGCCAGCAAAAAAATTAGAGACATTTGCGACCGCTATGGCTTTGACCTTGACCCGGAAAAAAAGATTTACAACATGCCCGTTAGCGAAAAGCAAACCGTGGAAATTGTAAAACTGCTTTACCGCGGCGCGGACATATTAATTTTAGACGAACCCACCGCAGTGCTCACGCTTCAAGAATCGGAAAAATTATTTAATACACTTCGCAAATTAAAAGAAGATGGCAAGGCCGTTATTATTATTACGCATAAATTAAACGAAGTGATGGCAGCTTCTGACAGGGTGCATATTTTGCGCAAAGGGCAGTCTATTGCCACCGTCAATACCGCCGAAACAAACCAACAAGAACTTACCGAAATGATGGTAGGGCGCGCCATAAACCTAGAAATTGACCGCCCCATTGTAGAAAATAAAGAAGACAGATTAGATATTAAAGGGCTCACATGCCTTACTCCAGACGGCACAAAGGCACTCAACAATGTGAGTTTTACATTGCAGTCTGGCGAGATTTTGGGCGTTGCGGGTATTGCAGGCAGCGGGCAAAGGGAACTTTGCGAGGCAATTACAGGGCTTTACCCAATACAAGGCGGCTCTATTTTGTACCACCCCGCAGAAGGCGAAGTGACAAACATTGTGGGCAAGCCGCCCAAGGCAATTAAGGAGCTTGGCATAACCATGGCATTTGTGCCAGAGGACAGGCTAGGCATGGGGCTGGTTGCCAACATGGATATGACAGACAATGTTATGCTACGCTATTACGATAGTGGCAAAGGGCTTTTTGTAGACCGCAAAAGCTCCCGCACACTGGCAGAAAAATTAATAGACCGTTTAAAAATTGTAACCCCCGGCGTAAACCGCCCGGTGCGCCGCATGTCCGGCGGTAATGTGCAAAAGGTTTTAATCGGGCGCGAAATTGCGTCGTCGCCGCGTGTGCTTATTGTTGCGTACCCTGTGCGCGGGTTGGATATTAACTCTTCTTATGCTATTTACGACTTGCTAAACCAACAAAAACAGGCCGGTGTCGCAATCCTATTTATTGGCGAAGACTTGGACGTTTTGCTGGAACTTGCCGACCGTATTATGGTGGTAAACAGCGGGCAGATTAGCGGCATTGTAGATGGCGCAACCGCAACCAAAGAGCAGCTTGGCAACCTTATGACTACGGAGGTGCCGCATGAATAGTACAAAAAAGCCGCCGCTGGTGCGCATTGCCAAACGTACTACCGTCCCGCTTTTGCAGGCGTGGCTTATACGGGCAGGCGGGCTTTTGGCGGCGTTAGTTGTAGGTTCTTTCCTTATCATTGCGCTGGGGCATAACCCGCTGGCAGTTTATGTAGAAATGTTAAACGCTGCGTTTGGTAGCCGTATTGGCATTAACGAAACCGTGCGCATTGCCGTACCTCTTTTAGGTGCTGCACTAGCAGTTGGCATGGCATTTAAAATGCGTTTTTGGAATATTGGCGCAGAGGGGCAAATTTTGGTTGGTGCAATTGCCGCCACATATTTTGCGCTGTTTCATTTTGACAACATGCCACGCCTTGTGCTTTTGATAGTCATGGGGTTGGCAGGGGCAATTGCAGGCGGGTTGTGGGGGCTTATACCGGCGTTTTTCCGTGCCAAGTGGGGTACAAACGAAACCCTGTTTACCCTAATGCTTAACTACATTGCCCTTGGTTTTATTATATATTTGCAATCGGGGCCATGGCGCAGGCCGGGCGAAACTTTCCCAATTATTGCAATGTTTGATGCATCGGCAAGGCTGCCGCGCCTGTTTGGCATCCACATTGGCTGGGTTATTGTGCTTGTTTTAACTGTGTTGGTGTATTTGTATCTTTCCAAAACCAAACAAGGCTACCAAATTGGCGTAGTTGGCGAAAGCCAGAATACCGCCCGGTATGCGGGTATGAATGTAAAACAAGTCATTATACGCACCATGTTTATCTCTGGTGCTATTGCCGGGCTGGTTGGGTTTATACAGGTTTCCGGCTCGGACTTTACACTAAACGAAACCACAGGCGGCGGCGTTGGGTTTACCGCCATTATTGTAGCATGGGTTTCGCATCTTAACCCGCTTATCATGGTTATTATGGCCGCCTTTATAGCCATTTTGCAGCGCGGCTCTACACGCATACAAACCACGTTTATGATACCGGCCACCATTGCCAATGTGCTTATTGGTATAATTTTATTCTTTATGCTAGCGTGCGAATTTTTTATTAACTTCCGTGTAATATTTCGCGGGAAGGCGGATGAATAATGAACCTGGATACATTGATCATATTTTTTAATGCCGCCGTTTTGGCGGGTACCCCTCTACTCTTTGGCACCACCGGCGCAATTTTGACAGAGAAGTCTGGAAACCTTAACCTGGGCGTAGAAGGTATGATGTTTATGGGTGCAGTTGGCGGATTAGCGACTGTATTCCTATTAGAAATTGGCTTTGGCACAGAAATTGCAGGACCGCTTGCAGTGGCATTAGCCATTTTGGGCGCATTTGTAATGGGTGCGTTTGGCGCACTTATTTACAGTGTGTTGGTTATATCGTTGCGCACACAGCAGAATGTTACAGGGCTTGCGCTAACCATTTTTGGCATAGGTTTTGGCAACTTTTTTGGCGAGGTGCTTGGGCGGCGTTCGGGCAGTGGGTTTATGGCGGTAAGCAGCACCGCAAGAAGCGGCTTTGCAAGGCTTAATATCCCCGTTTTGTCCGACATTCCTGTTGTTGGGCCGTTGTTTTTTAACCACGATATTTTGGTGTACCTGGCAATTGCTATTGCCATCATGCTGGCAGTTTTCCTAAACCGCACCCGCTGGGGTTTAAGCCTGCGTGCCGTTGGCGAAAACCCTGCCGCGGCAGACGCAACAAGCATTAATATTGCCCGTTACAAATACCTTGCAACCTGCATTGGTGGCGGCATTTGCGGCTTGGGGGGTATGTACATTACTATGGTAACAACCTCTGGCTTGTGGGTAAACAACTCAATTTATGGTTTTGGCTGGATATCTGTCGCATTGGTCATTTTTGCAACATGGAACCCAAAACGCGCGGTGTTTGGGGCGCTGATATTTGGCGGGCTAACGGTCATGCGCTTCTATGTGCCGCTGGGCATACCCATGCAGATATATGATACGTTCCCATATGTGGCAACCATTTTGGTGCTTATTGCTACCAGTATACGGCAGAAGAAAGAACACAACCCGCCCGCGCATATTGGGGTTAATTATTTTAGGGAAGAGCGGTAGACGCGAATTATAATAGTTTTGGAAATAACGCAGGGCAGCTATTGGTCGCCCTTTTTGTTTTATTGTTTTTTGGTGTGTTGTTACTAAAAAACCACCCCGCGGCTAACGGGGTGGCTGGTTAAGCTGGAGGCAAGGCCAGCATATGCAATGCGAGCCAATTGGAGGAGTATCTCGCATTTCATAATAATAGAAAAATTCGTTATGGCGGGCTTGACGGAGCGGATGTCATTGCGAGGAGCGCAGCGACGTGGCAATCTAGGGTTTCCTGGATTGCTTCGCTTTGCTCGCAATGACGGGGCTTTTATTATTGCTCGTCGTCATCTTCGCCTTGGCAGTCTTCTGGGCAATCAACCGGTGGTGGGCAATCTATTTCCCAATCTGGTGGCAGTTCAATTGGTAGGCTTACAAATACGGCACCAGGGCAACTGCAAATACCAGGTTCATCTGTCGAACCACCACCCGGGCAAGCAATAACCACCATATTAAGGCTCAGTATCATAGCTAGTACCAATGCTGAACCTAGAATTCGTTTTTTCATTCTACTACACCACCCTTTAACATTTTTGATGAACATGCGTCATTGCGAGGAGCGTAGCGACGCGGCAATCTAGGGTTTCCTGGATTGCTTCGCTTTGCTCGCAATGACGGGCGTTTTATTCTTACTGTTGGTTGTCGTCATCTTCGCCTTGGCAGTCTTCTGGGCAATCAACCGGTGGTGGGCAATCTATTTCCCAATCTGGTGGCAGTTCAATTGGCAGGCTTACAAATACAGCACAACTACAAATAACAGGTTCACCTTCCAAACCGCCACCCGGGCAAGCAATAACCACTGCATTAAGGCTCAGTATCATAGCCAATGCCACGGCTAAACCTAGAATTCGCTTTTTCATTCTACTACACCACCTTCTAGCATTTCGCTAAGGATGTTAAATGCAATGTGCGCCATTTCTGATACTTTCTTCTTAACCCCGCGTCCTTTTTTGCTGTAATAGTCTTTAAGAAATGTGGCATAGTCCAAAGCTGCACAGTTTAATTTATTCTGCAGCAAGTATGGCAATGTTTTTGTTTCTAAATATTCTATATCACTATCATTTGGCTGTATTAGCCGTTTAAGCCCCTTAAACAGAGTAACATAATCCTCATCATTTTTAGATTTAGACAAGAATAGGCCTTCTTCAATCAAGTCCGAATCTACTTTATGGTTGCGCATTTCTATTAAACTACGTGTTTTTTGGTAAAGTACTTCTAAATAGCTTGTGGTTTCATTATCAATATACATAAATGCTTTATCAAAGTATTCGATAGCTGTATTCCATTGTTTAGACATGCGGAATGTATAACCATAGTTGTGTAAAATTACACCAACATTTGCTTTAGTATCTTTGTTTGCATTGGTTTTATAGTTACCTAAAGCGATTGTATATGCTTTATCCAGTAGCATTTTAGCTCTTTGCAAATGTCCTGTCCGTGCATAATTGAGTCCAAGAGAGTTAAACAACTGAAGTTCGGATATATTGTTTTGCCCAATTGTAGGTAGCATACAGGCTTCCTCTAAAAAAGCGATAGCACGGTTAAAACGCCCAAGCCGGCTATAGCAAAGGGCAATATTAAAATAAAGGACTATGTTTTTCGCAAGTCCACTTTTCATTATTTCATATGCTTTTAGATAAAACGCTAACGCTTCACTATTGCGCTTGTTTCTGATATTCCATGAACCTTGATTAAAATAGTGGTAATACTGCTGTATTACATCTAATTCGCTAAACCTATCCTCCAGCTCGTCTATAATCGCTTTGGCTGTGTCTAGTTCGTTTAGCGGCAGCAGCATTCTGCACTCGTGCAAAGCAAATGTGATATTAAACTCTGTGTCATGCGGCAAAAGTCTAATCACGGACAGCTTGTCTCGCATTTCTTTTGCATTTTCCCAATCACGTTCGCTAATCGCATTGTACCATTTGTTCAAAAGGCTTCTAAAATAGGGGCGTTCGGTTTCGCGCAGTGGCAAAAAGTCTACGTCTAAGGCAAGCTTTATGCTATTTAGCAACTCGTCCGAGCAATCGTGGTTGCCAAGCTCTATTTGGCTAAGCGTACTTCTATTAAAATGGGCAGCCACCGCAACCGTTTCTTGCGATATGCCTCTATGCTCTCTTAGGCTTTTAAGTATTTTACCTATATGCGGTCTATCGTGTTTAATACTAACACCCCATATCACAGATATTTTTATTCGATATTTTCGCGTGGCCAAATGTAAATTTTTAGCCAGCTAGACATCGCATGTCAAAAATCTATTTACAATTCAATTATATACCACAAATTACAAGCTTTGTCTACATAAAATTACATACTATAAATATATTTAGGTTTTATTTGTATCTACCTACCAGGCTATACGTATATGTAGTTGATGTAACTGGGAATATTTTATCGGAGTAGCAACGCTTATACCTTTAAAAAGCTTATCGATGCAAGCATTTGCTTTTTGTTAATATATAGACCATGGCATTGTCTACATCCGCAATAATTTTAGGAGGTGTATAGCAATGATATTCGGCCCTGGAGATTTTATAGAATTATTTGAGCAAATAGATAAGGAAGCTGCAAAAAAACCTGCTCAAAACTCCCCCAAAAAAGAAGCTTCAAAAGAAGTCCCTAATAGCGACAAGTCAAACAAAAAACCAAACGAGAGCACTTGAATTCTCACAGAATATGCTTGCACAAAAGAAAAATATATGTAAAAGCCAGACAAAGGGGTGTTGGTACATCCCCAATGTCTGGCTTTTGTCATTGCCAATAAAATAATAGGCGTTAAATAATTTGTATGATTAAGATAATGTTACCCGCGTTAGCTGCTTTACCATTTTCACCATTTACATATATGCTGTACAGGATGGCATTACTGCCGCATAGACAATTAACTTTTTGCTGCCTCAAACTTCGCCCGAGAACGCACCTAAAGCCGTGCGTTTCGGTCTCGCTTTCGGACTAGCAAAAATTAAATTGCTAACAGGATCCTCATATACATAAACTTTGGTAAAACAGTCAACACGTTTGGAAAGATAGCGGTCAAACGATTAAAAGCTGCAAATTGGACAAGCACCGCCGCGCGCGGTAAATCTAAAACGACACAAGTCTAATTTTAATAATCATGAAACATATCTTTCCTCCCCGCCCGGGGGCAGGGGGCAAGCCACAAGGTAAAAACGCACATACAACGGCAATCATAAAACCGGGGGCTATACGCAGGGACGGGGCTACCGTTTGTCGTTAGTGCCGGTGGCAGATAGGGTTGTATGGGTGGTGCCTCTTGACTTGTGCTTAGTGTACATCAGGTTTCCGGTCAATTCACTAGGAAAATGTCTAAGACTTTGTCCTAGGAAAATGTCACTTATTCGTGCAACATATCCCGCAATTGCTGCATTGTAAATTGCAAATCATTGTTGGCAGAAACACCTCTAAACATTGTTTTATGTTTGCTACTAATCTGTAGGCAATAAAATGCGCTTTGTTCAGACATATAGAACCGGTCGCGGCGGATAGGATGCAAGGGCTGATTGCTCGACAACAAGAATAGAATTACATCATCTTCTAGCTGTAGTGGGGTATAATTCACATGCGTTATGGCGCGGCGCGTCCACCAACTCACCTCTCCAGAGCTATAGCTTCTTGATTGCGTATGTTGAGTAACCGTAATAACATCACCGTTTTGTAGCCAGCCATCAAATACGTCTGTAATCTTGATTTGGTATTCGATAAACGACGTTATGCTTATGCCACTATCGCCTTGACGGGTAGTGCCGTGATTAATGGAAATAACTTGCCCACGCACAACACCATTTGAACTGGCATGTATTTCCTCTATGCTTACGAAACGATGGAGCCAGAAGCAATCGATAGTGGTTCTGGTGGGACGCGGGAACAGTATGCCAAACACAACAAATAAAATAGCTGCAACGATGATTATTGGTACTATAATGATTACTGCACACGTAATTTTTGTACGTTTGGGTTCGGTCATATGGCTACTCCTTTATTGTTGGTGAATGTTATAAATATACTTTTATAAAACAAACCCGTAAACATATGCTTACGGGTTTGCTGATTTCTTGCTTTCGCATACTACCTCACCCTTACAGGCACATTGCTGCCTGTCATTGTTCCATCGCCCAATTGGGCTAAAAAATTGTCGCCCCAAGCCCACAGTGCGCCGCTGTTGTCGATGGCTAGGGCGTATGCTGTACTTGTTCCCCCGCCAGCCGAAACGGAAACAACACCGTCCATGATTCTAACAGGGGTGTTCCTGCTTGTTGTTGTACCGTCACCAAGCTGACCGGCGTCATTGTTCCCCCACGCCCACAACACACCGCTGGTGTCTATAGCCATGGCAAAATTGTTCCCGGCAGAAACATAAGATATGTTTTCCATTAGTCTAATGGGATAGGCACTGTAACCCTCTACTTTATCCCCCAGCAACCCGTATAAGTTGCTGCCCCATGCCCAAAGCTGGTTGTCACGTGTAATGGCCAGCGTAGCATGCAATCCCAGCGATACAGCTACGACGTCGCTTTTAACCCTGGTTGGGGTAGTACGTCCGTATGCTGTGCCGTCACCAATTTGTCCCAAAGGATTAGGCCCCCACACCCAAAGGCTACCGTCGCTTGTGAGAGCTGCCGAATTAAAAATGCTTGCAGAAACAGCGATAACATCGTCCATTATCTTTTCTGGAGTAAATGTGGCACCGCCACTTCCATTACCAAGTTGCCCCCAAGTGTTATCCCCCCACATCCAGAGGCTACCATCACACCTAATTGCCATTGAATGAGCCCCTCCGGCAGAAACTGCAACAACATTATCCATAATAAATACAGGCTCAAGCTGGTGAGGTGGTGGCAGGGCAACCCCTACTTGCCCCGACGAGTTTTCTCCCCATGCCCACAGGCTGTTGTCACCCCGAATTGCCAACACATGACCATCTGTTTGTGACCTTTGCCGTTGTCCACGCGACGATGCATATATTACGTCACTCAATATTCTTGTATGCGCTATTTGTGGATAGTCATAATGCAACCGCTGACCGTTGCCAATTTGCCCAACGCGGTTAGAGCCCCAGCCCCAAAGGTAGTTGTCTTGGCATATTGCATAACTGGTGGCGTTGCCTGCAAGAATAAATTTAACTTCTTCAAAACTACCCAACATTTCGACAGCTGGTGGTGCATTACCACAAGCAGTTAGTAAAACGAAAGTTAAAATAGGACTCAATAGTAATCTTTTCATGTTTTCCACGCCCTTATTAATTTAATATTTCGCGTATTATGCCAAAAAAGAGCTGCGGACGCAACTCTTTCGCTTGACTATCGGTAAGCTGAATTATCTCACTCTTACAGGCACATTGCTGCTTGTCATTGTTCCATCTCCCAATTGGGCTAAAAAATTATCGCCCCAAGCCCACAGTGCGCCGCTGTTGTCGATGGCAAATGCGTATGCTGTGCTTATCCACCCGCCTACGGAAACATAGGCGATATCTTCCATAATTTTGACAGGAGTGTTTCTGCTTATTGTTGTTCCGTCGCCCAGCTGACCAACGTCATTGTTACCCCATGCCCACAAAACGTCGTTCGTGTCAATGGCCAGGGCAAAACTGTGCCCGGCAGAAATATAGGATATGTCATCCATTAATTTAATGGGGATGGCATTGTACATTTCTACACCATCCCCTAGTATTCCGTCTGTATTACTGCCCCACGCCCATAGCTCGCTGTTAGATGTAATTGCCAGCGTAAAATGTAGCCCCAGTGATATAGCGACCACATCACTTTTAACTCTGGTTGGTGCTATGCGCCCATATGTTGTTCCATCACCAATTTGCCCAAGAGGGTTAGCACCCCACACCCACAGATCACCGTCACTTGTAATGGCGGCAGAGTGGAAAACACCTGCAGATGCGGCCATTACATCTTCCATTATTTTTACAGGAGTTGCGCTGACATTGCCAATTGTTCCATTGCCCAGTTGCCCCCAAGAGTTATCGCCCCACACCCAAAGGCTGCCGTCCAGCCCAATTGCCATTGAATGAGCCCCTCCGGCAGAAACAGCGGCAACATTATCCATGACAAACACAGGTTCAAGCTGATGGGGGGGGGGAAACACAACGCCCACCTGACCAGTACTGTTTTCGCCCCATGCCCATAAGCTGTTATCATCTCTTATCGCTAGCACATGGCTGCCTGTACGCGACCTTTGTAGTTGTCCGTTTGCTGACACATATATGACATTATCAAGTATTCTTGTATGTGTTATCTGAGGATAATCATGATGCAACCGCTGACCGTTACCAATTTGCCCCACTCGGTTAGACCCCCAGCCCCAAAGGTAATTGTTACTACATATTACATAGCTGGTTGCATTTCCAGCTACAACAAAAATAGCAGCATCAAAGCTTTCAGACTCGACAGTTCGCGAAGCTGAACTACATGACGCAAATACAAATGTTATTATAAGCAGCAAGAATAATACGCGATATTTTTTCATTTAACATCCGCCCCCTTGCGAATTTGATAGAGCTTTGGAATTAAGTCATGGACTTGGTGATGTATCGAAGCGCAAGCAGGCCTATTAAGGTCATTACACGACTTTGCAAGCATTGCGCACCCTCCACCGCACAATAGACTATAGATACATTCGCTACATTCGGGTATCGAGTCGATATTGCGGGTATAAAGGCTATTTTCTTTCAACTCCACAACAGGATAATATGTGCCTACAGCTAAATTTTTTTCACCAATCGAAACTAAACACGAATATATGTCACCATAAGGGTCAAAAGCAGCAAAGTCTCCATGATTTGCTTTACAAAACGAATATATTGGTTGCATTTGTTTCAAGTCAACTGTAAAAACATTGGTAATTGAGTTGTATGCCATTAGCTGCCTATTCCGCCTTTGGCGCTCTTCAACTGAACCACAACCAAGCATAAACAGCTACCCCTACTCCCCCACTATCAACCCTACCCCGTTCCACAACGTCTGCTCTGTTACCGCGCCCTGCACCCTGCCAACCTCTGCGCCATTGGCGTCAATAAAAAATGTCATTGGCACACCGCGCACGCGGAAAGCATTGCCTGCACTGCCGTCTACATCAAAAAACAACGGGAATGTGTAACCATTCTCTTGCATGAAATTTTCCACAGTGGTACGCGGCTCACGTAAATTTACCTTGATAATATAAATTTCGCCCCCCGCCTCTTGATACAACGCCTGGAAATGGGGGCTTTCTATTACACAAAAACGGCACCATGTTGTCCAAAAGTTAAGCACAATTGGCGTACCAAAAAAACTGTGCAGTTCTACTTCTTCCCCTGCCGCGTTTAACATAGTAAAATTCGGCACTTGCTGGATATCCGCCGGTGCAAAAATTTCCGGCTCGGTGTCGCGCGTCAGCGCGTTATAGGCAAAAACCGCCACACCCAGTACCACCACAAACGCAATAACCCCTAAAATAGTTTTAACTTGTTGGCTCATCTGTTCAACACCCCAAACATCATTAATATACCCACTATAATAAGCACGCCGCCCGCAATACCGTTTACAATACGGTGATGCTTTTTAATAAAATCAAATGCCGTCTTTAGACGGTCTATAAGCACTGCACTAATAATAAACGGCACACCCAGCCCCATAGAAAACACAAAAAGCATGAGCATTCCGCCTGTTGCCGCCCCCTGAATAGACGCACGCATGAGCGCAGCCCCCAAGAACGCACTCACACATGGCGTCCACGCAATGGCAAACAACATGCCAAACGCAATAGACGTTGCAAAGTTAAGCCGCTTAAACTTCATAACGCCCTTATGCCCTACAAATGGCAGCTTAAATACACCAAGATAACCAAACCCCAACACAACAACAAAAACCCCGGCAACAATATTTACAACCATCTGATGGTCTTGCAAAAAGCCGCCCACAAACCCAGCAAACGCACCCATTGTCACAAATATCAGCGTAAACCCAATTACGAAACCAGTCGCATTGGGAAGTGGGTTTTTATTATCCCCAGCAAAATAAGCGATATACACGGGTAACATGGGTAGTAAGCACGGCGATATAAATGTGATAAATCCTTCTAAAAACAACAGGGGATACGGCACTATTTTATCCTTTCAAACAACACTGGCAAAATTTGCGGGAAGCGCATCTTGTCGGGAATGGTATCAAACCCACGCACTTCTGCCATTTCAAAATGCAGGCCGCCAAGCTGGGTGATGTCGGCAATAAAAACCTGCCCGCTATCCCCAAAAACGCCGTTGCGATACACCGCATAGTCAAACGCTGGCACAATTGTAAATTCCACCGCGCCCATTTCTTCCACAAGTTCGCGCTTGGCACATTCCAGCGGGGTTTCGCCCGCTTCAATTTTACCACCTGCGGTTTCGTATACTTGCCGCGCCTTGTGGCGGCAGTATAGCCACTTTCCGTTTTGCCGCGCAAAAATAACAGTGTATTTGTAGCCGCCAAGTTCGCCTATGTTTGCCGTTTCAACTCTAATATCGTCTGCTTTATAAAACAGTGTATCCGCTGGTGACACATGCGCGTCGCATGTAAACAGGTCGGTTTTTTCAACCTCTACCAAGCGGTTGCCGTCAAAAACCATTTTTGCCACCCATGGCATTAGGTGCGCCATCGCCATAAAATCGTCATACCCATAACTGGCATCAAAATGGTTTATTATTGTAGAAAGCGACGTGCCATGCGTGCCAATTGCAATAGTTTTGCCGCCAAACCGCGCCAAAATTTCCATTAGCGCGGCAACGCTACGCGCCTGCACCTCTGCAAGGCATTCGCCGCCGGGTAGTTTATGGGTAAAGTCTGTCCACTGGTTTTGAGAAAATTCTCTAAAATTGTCTATCCATGTGTCGGCTATTGCGCGTTCGCGTAAGTCCTCTATGGTTTCGATTGAGTGCTGGAAACGCTGGGCAAACTCTGCAACCGTTTCCACAGCGCGGGTAAATGGGCTTGACAGCACCACGTCCACGCCCTTGTCTGCCAAAAATTCTGTCACAAGCGCACGGTCTTGTTGCCCTTTTTGCGAAAGTGGATATGTGCGGTCGGTAAATTCGCTGTTTGCGCCGCGCGTCGGTTCGCAATGGCGCACAAAATATATTGTCGTCATCTTATTCATAGCTCTATCTCCATTCCGTCGTAGGCAAACTGCACACCATCGTATTGCGCTTCCATAACGCGGTAGTCGTCATATGTTTTGCCATAAAGCTCTTCTAAATGTGTAATAATAAGGCGCGGGATGTTTAGCTGCTTTTGCAGCTTTAACACATCCTCAAAATTTTGCAGCATCATTTTTTCGGCGTGGTCTTCGCCAATTAGCCTGCCATTTTTAACAACGCCAGGGAAGCAAATTTCGCCCATGATAAGCACATCGGCGTTCATAAAAATGTCGTTCTGCGGGAATGGCGTGCAGTCGCATGGCGCATAAATAAGCTTCTTGCCGTTTTCTTCAAACACAAAAACCGAAACCCCGCTACCCTCTGCCACAGGTACCAGCGTAATTTTTATATTACCAATTGTGAACGGTGCGCCCACCACGTGGCGTTTTATAAGCTTTGCAGCATGTTCGTAATAGTCTAAAAACGAACCGAATTTGTTGCATATCGCCGTGATATCCTGCATGGTTGCTGCCGTTGCATACACCGCAATTGGGTTTTCCGGCGTTTTGTTTTCGTAAACGTCCAACCATTCTAGGCGCAACTGCTCTACAACGCGCATACCCAGCGTATGGTCTGGATCCCAGTGGCTGTACATGATGGAATCCACGGCCTTAATATCCGCGTTGTTTAGCGCAACTGCAATATCTTCAGGCGTGTCCACAAGCACTGCAATGTCCTGCACATACAAGCTACACCCGCACCGCGCATACGGGAAGCCCTTCTCCCGTGCTTGCATACAAACATTACACTGGCACAATGGCTTTGGTGTGCATACACACCCGCCAGAACCTAAAATTGTGAATTTCATTTCCATATCCCCCTTTGCGGCTTAATATAATAAAAAACCCGCACAGCATCAAACGATGCCCATGCGGGATTACATACAAATTAAATTAAATAATACACAAAACAACAGAAACTATCGCCAAAACAACAGCAGCGATTTTTGTTAACCTTTCCAAAGTACCTTCTTGCGTGCGGCCTTTGTTTTTGCCCGCATAAGATTCTGCAATATTACCCATACCGGCAATACTACCCATGCCACCAGCGCTACGCTTTTCTTGCAAAAGAATAGCACCCACCAAAGCAACACAGCCAAATAGATACACAATTGCCAAAAGAACAAATGGAACTGACATACTACACCTCCATACAATAATGCAAAATAGCGGAAGAGGGATTTGAACCCCCGACCCTACGGGTATGAACCGTATGCTCTAGCCAACTGAGCTATTCCGCCAAAAAGACATGCGCCAAGTTTTAACAAACTTGACGCACAAAGTGGGCACAACAGGACTTGAACCTATGACATCCTGCTTGTAAGGCAGGCGCTCTCCCAACTGAGCTATGCGCCCTTAAATGAGTCTGGGTGACAAGATTTGAACTTGCGACCTCTAGACCCCCAGTCTAGCGCGCTACCAAGCTACGCCACACCCAGACATACTGGAGCCGCGCTTGGCGACAAGAAGAATTATAGACCATGTCTAACAATATGTCAACAAAAAATTAAAAAGCATTTTCTATATGAAAAATTTCTGCGTTTTCGCTTCTTGTAAGCACTTCCACCACGTCAAACCGGCAGTCTTGGTCGGCAAGCTCATTCTCGGCAATATAATGCATTGCCGTGTTTTTAATGCGGTTTTGCTTTGCCGCACCCACGGCTTCGCGTGGCAAACCATACGCAATTTTGCTGCGTGTTTTTACTTCAATAAAAATCAGATAATTTTCATACGTCGCTATGATATCAATTTCACCGCCACGCACACGGTAGTTGCGCGCAATAATATTATATCCTTTTTGCTGCAAAAAATTTTCTGCCATTAATTGCCCGTTCATACCTGCCGCATATTTGTTCATGTTGTTAATATACTGGCTTTTTTATGCATGTTTCCAATATTTACGACGTTTGTTTCGCCTGCGTACTCACCGTCCACCGTCCATGGCACGTCGCCTTCAAACGAAAATGAAATACGACTTGCTGCAAAAAAAAGCACAGCATCTTCATTATATTCTTGGTTAATAAGCCCTTGTACAATGTGATGTAAATCTATAGGTCCTTTTGGCTTTTTGATAAGCAGTACTTCAAACTTTCCATCGTCCAAGCTAATGCTATATTCCGGCAGCTTAACAAGCCCGCCGATGACTGTGCTGTTGGAAACACTGCCGTACACAAATTCGTCGTCAATTTCCAGCCCGTCGGCAACAATTTTTACCCTATACGAGCGTATATCTGCAATTTCCGAAATACCATAAAAAAAGTACGATGCCCTACCCAGGCGGTTTTTAAGCCACTGCGGGGTATCATACGCCACCTTAGAAAACGCGCCAAAAGACGCGACATACGAAAAATATCTATCGTTATTGAATGTACCCAAGTCTAAATAACGGGCGGTGCCAAAAAGTGCAAGATGCATGGCCTGCTTTATATTGCTTGCAAGCCCAAGCGCATGTGCAAGGTCGTTGGTAGTGCCAGTCGGGATATAACCCACCGGTATTACTTTTGACATGATCGCCAAGCCAGAGAATACCTCGTTTAACGTACCGTCGCCGCCACAACAAATGATACGGTCGCACTCTGGTGCGTACTTGCGCACTAAGTCCGTGGCATTACCCGGGCAAATAGTGGTAAAAACAGTGGTCTTGCAATTATTTTGGCTTAAAAAATTTACAATGCTATATATCAAAGTACGGGCTTTTTGCCGCCCGGATACAGGGTTTACTATAAGTAGAACATTTTGCACAGACATACAGCACCTCCTAAAAGGATAATATCATAACAAAGAAGTTTAGTATAGTTTTGTCTATTATGACATGTGGCTATGCCATTTTTAGACCTGATATCAGTCTTAAAATGTATATATTTTGCACTGTGCTCCTTCTTTTTTTGTGCAACTTTGCCCATATTTTGCAATAGAATGTACGTTCGCTTGATAAAAATAATGGTTTCATATATGATGGTAGTTGGTTAATTTTGTGAACGTGTACCGGCGTACAGGAGGTAATTTGTTATGGACAAAGAAGACCGCCGCGCCATTGCCAAAGGGCTGTCCATGGTGTCGCAAATTGGCTTTACCGCTATCGGTTGCGTAGGTGGCGGGGTGCTGATTGGCTTCTGGCTAGACCGCTGGTTAAGTACGTCGCCTATATTTATTATTATCTTTTCTGTTCTTGGCATAGCCGCCGCAATAAAAGCCATGACAGACCTGGCTAAAAAATTTTAGGGGTAGCTAAATGGAATTTACGATAGACGCGGTTGCAAATAAAATGATTATGGTTCTTCTTGGCCTGGCGGTTTTGGTTGCGCTGGGCGGTTTGGCATTTTTCCGTTCGTACGAGGCCATTCCATTTGCAATTGGTGCGGGTATGGCTGCGTTTACAAATGTTGTAAGAGTTGTTTGGCTAAAAAAAACCATCAATAAGTCGGTAGAAATGGAAACGCCCAAGGGTGCAAAATATTTCTTTCAAATCCACTACTTTTTACGCATAGTGTTTACAGGTGTAATGCTGCTTATTGCGGCACTTGCACCGGATAATATAGTCAACCTGCTTGGGGTTATTATTGGGATACTTACATTCCCGGTTGCCATGCGTCTTATGCAGCTTTTTATCCCGCCCGACGCGCCCATGACAACACCACAACCTGTTAAGGAAGAGGGTGAGGAATAATGGATTTTTCGATACGTGTTTTTACAGGCATACGTATTACAGACGGCATCGTAATTTACATCACGGAAACGCTGGTTGTCATGTGGATTATCATGGCACTGCTTATTGCTTTTTCGTTGATCGTTTATATAAAATCCCGTAAGTGGGATGCTATGGCGCGCCCACGCGGTTTGCAAAATGTTATGGAATTTCTTGTGTCCTCTTTCGAGGGCTTATTCAAAAACAGTGCCAGCGAAAGGGTGCAATATCTGGCTCCGTGGTTTTTTACGCTTTTTGCATTCCTTATCTTTGCAAATACAATTGGGGTTACAGGGCTGCGCCCGCCAACTGCAGACTGGTCTATGACATTTCCATTGGCAATGGCATCATTTGTGCTTATCCAATTTGTAGGTATTAGGCACCGCCCCAAGGAATATTTAAAAGGGTTAATGCAGCCGATATTCTTGTTCCTGCCTATAAACTTAATTGGCGAATTTGCAAAACCAATTGCGCTTAGTTTCCGTTTGTTTGGTAATATTTTGGGCGGGCTTATCCTCATGTCGCTTTTATATGCGCTGGCACCATTTATATTAACATTGGGCATTCCAGCCGTCTTACATGCATACTTCGACGTTGCCGTTGGCATACTACAGGCATTTATTTTTACTGTTATAAGCATTTCCTTTGTTGGCCTGGCCGCAGAGGGTTAAATATTAAGGTTAAAAATATTTTAGGAGGAATTACTATGCATGACCCGTTAGCATTTGTACTAGCCGTAGCGCAAATTGCTGTGGCACTCTCACTTTGGACAGGTATCCTTACAACACTTGGGCAGGGTAAAGTTGCAGCAGCAGCAGTAGAGGGTATTGCCCGCCAACCAGAGGCAAAAGGTTCTATTACCACCACTATGATTATTGGTTGCGGCTTTGCCGAAACCGGGGGCGTATACGGCCTATTGTTTGCGTTCTTGCTGCTTTACGCCAACCCAATTGTAAACCAAGCCGTTGCCATTTTTGGCGGTCAATAAAAAATGGGGCTTTATAGTCTAACTTTCCTAGCCACAATAGAAACAGAATACTTGCCAATGTTTGACCTGGTGTTGCAAACATTTTTACAAATGTTGCCGCACCTTGTTAGCTTTGGTGTTTTGGTGTTCTTTTTTGCAAAGTTTTTGTACAAACCTGTAAAAGAAGTTTTACAAAAACGTGCCGACCGTATCGAGTCCGACATCGCAGACGCAACAGCTAGCAAAACAACAGCCGAAGAGCTAAAAACCTTGTACGAGCAAAAAATTAGGGATATTGAAATCGAGCGTAATACAATCCTTGATGATGCCCGTAAGGAAGCCGCTGCAAGGCTTGATCAAATTTTAAGCGAAGCAAAAATAGAAGCCGCAGGCATAAAAGAACGCGCAAACCGCGATATCAACACCGAGCGGGAGCGCATTAAAGGCGAGGTTCACCAAGCGATTATCGACATTTCTACAGATATGGCAGCAAAGCTTGTGTCTGCCACAATAGATAAACACAAACATGACGAACTTTTTGCCCAAGCTATGCAGGAACTTGAAGCAACGGCATTTAGTGCGCGTTAAGGGGGCTTGTTATGGCAGACCTGGCTAACCGATACGCAACCGCTTTATTTGAATTGGCAAAAGAAAGCGGCAACCTAGAAGCTTTTCTAACGCAATCACAATTTTTATGTACATGTTTGGAGCATGATGGCGCGCTGGGTATTCTTGCCCACCCGCTTATTCCGGCAAACGAAAAAACTGCGTTTATAGACAAAGCGTTTGCCAGCAATGTCAGTCCCGACATGATAGGTTTTATGAAGCTAACCGTAGCAAAAAGCCGTGAAGCCTTTCTTTTGAATGCCTTTAAGCAACTTGTGGCAATGATACGCAAGCACCAAAATTATACCACCGCAAGGGTGGTGTCTGCCGTATCGTTAAGCGAAAGCCAACTTACACAGCTTACAAATGCGATATCACAAAGGCTTGGCAAAAATGTTGAAATAAATCTTGTGATAGACCCGTCGCAAATCTCGGGTATTAGCATCCATGTGGACGGCTACTTCCTAGACCGCACGGTCAAATCCATGCTTAAAAATATGAAGGAATCTTTATCCGCCATATAAAGGAGGGCCTTGCATGATTTTGCGGCCAGATGAAGTAAGTTCCATTATAAAACAGCAAATAAAATCATATTCTGCAAAAATGGATATTGCCGAGGCTGGCAGCGTTATCCATGTAGGGGACGGCATTGCACGCGTCTTTGGGTTAAACAACGCCATGAGTGGCGAACTTTTGGAGTTCCCTGGCGATGTTTTTGGCATTGCGCTTAACCTGGACGAGGACAGCATTGGTGCGGTGCTTTTGGGTGCGGACAACCATATTAGCGAGGGCGACCCCGTTAAACGCACAGGGCGCATTGCGGAAGTACCGGTTGGTGACGCTATGCTTGGCAGGGTGGTAAGCCCTACAGGCGCGCCAATAGACAACAAAGGCCCGATACTCACAAACAAAACCCGCGTGGTAGAACGCATTGCACCGGGTGTTATCGAACGTTATGAAGTAAACGTGCCGCTACAAACTGGCATTAAGGCAATCGACTCTATGATTCCAATAGGCCGCGGCCAGCGCGAGCTTATTATTAGTGACCGCCAAACGGGTAAAACTGCCATTGCGCTGGATACAATCATTAACCAAGCGATAATCAACAACAAACTTGCAGACGGCGACAGGAAAGTTTACTGCGTGTACGTTGCCATTGGGCAAAAAGCGTCCACTGTTGCACGTATTGCGCGCACATTAGAAGAAGCCGGCGCGATGGAATACACATGCATCGTTTCCGCGTCTGCCAGTGATACCGCACCAATGCAGTATATTGCGCCATATGCAGGTTGCGCCATTGGCGAGGAATGGATGGAAGAAGGACGCGACGTACTTGTTGTGTACGACGACCTTTCCAAACACGCGGTTGCGTATCGCGCGCTTAGCTTGCTTTTACGCCGCCCACCGGGGCGCGAGGCATACCCGGGCGATGTTTTTTACCTGCATTCCCGCTTATTAGAACGCGCAGCGTGTCTAACCAAAGAGCGCGGCGGCGGCACGCTAACCGCCCTGCCAATTATCGAAACACAGGCAGGCGATATTTCCGCATATATTCCCACCAATGTAATCTCGATTACAGACGGGCAAATATTTTTGGAGTCGGAAGCTTTTAACAAGGGGATCCGCCCGGCGATAAACCCAGGGCTTTCTGTTTCGCGCGTGGGTGGCGCGGCGCAAATTTCTGCAATGAAAAAGATTGCAGGCCCGCTCCGTCTGGAACTGGCGCAATTCCGCGAGTTGGAAGCATTTGCGCAGTTTGGTTCAGACCTAACAAAAGACACATTAGAACGCTTGAACCAAGGCCGCCGCATTGTGGAAACACTAAAGCAACCCCAAAACGCGCCACTGCCTGTAGAACAACAGGTTTTGGTATTTTATGCAATCACAAAAAAATTGTTTTCGGACGTTGCCGCAGAAAATATCCAAGAAACCGAGCGCGCAATGCTAAAATATTTCGTAGAAAACCACAACGATATTTTGGCGCAAATCCGTACAGAAAAGAAAATTGACGGGTTGGAAAATGCCATAGATAACGCAATTTCCGCGTTTAAGGGCAGTTTATGACAAATACACTGCACAACCAGCTGCAATTTATCATAGAAACAGACAAGATGAAAAGCATCATGCGTCAAACGTTGTTGCTGGATAGGTCGCGTGAGGAATCAAATGCCGAGCATTCGTGGCATTTTGCGCTGACTGCACTTGCACTTTTCGAGCATGTTGGCTTGCAGGGCGTGGACATTAACCGTGTGGTAAAAATGGCAATTGTACATGACCTTGTAGAAATTTATGCAGGGGATACACCCGCGTTTGATACCCGGGGCAACCAGGACAAAGCACAGCGCGAAATAGAAGCCGCAGATAAATTGTTCGCGTTTTTGCCGGCACACCAAGCTGCAGAATACCGCACACTTTGGGAAGAATTTGACGCAATGGAAACGCCTGATGCAATTTATGCCGCCGCAGTGGACAGGTTTTTGCCGTTTTTGAGCAACCGTTTAACCAACGGGCATTCGTGGGTGAAGTTTGGGGTTGGCGCAAGCATGGTTTACAAGCGTATTGGGGTTGTAAAAACCGCTATACCTGCACTGTGGGATTTTGTTGTGGATACGATAGATGATGCGATTGAAAAAGGTTATATAAGGGATGACATGGGGTGAGGTGATACAAATGTCAACTGATAAATATACAAGTGCGGATAGGCTGCATAAAATACTTGAAAGGTTGGTGGGTGCATATAACATAAATCATGATTATTCACCAAAAAGCGCGTTTGAATTGATCTTTAAAATAAGTTCGGATCAAGAAACTCTTTTTCTACATTTCATTGAAACCATCAACCTCGTAAAACTACTTAAAAACATGTGCACTTCATTCGGTGGAAGAATGGCCACGGCATACGCGAAAGATATGGACAATATACACAAAGCAGTAGCGTCCTTAACGCTAACATCTGGTCGCGCAAGGCTTACCAAATTTGTGGCTATATTATCAGATACGAATGCGATGGATGGTTTAGAAAAATTAGCAGCACACATAGCTGACACTGGCCTCGAAAGAGAAATTGATATGCAAGATTTAGCAACAATCGAAGAGGATCTTGCAGATTTAATAGGCACTGTGCAAAATGCAAATCTCGACACTAATTTTAAGAACATGCTCCTTGCTGAATTAAACTGCTTGCTTGTATCAGTTCAAGAGTATGAATTTTTTGGAAGCACTCCAATACAAGAGGCATTGCAAAGAACAACGGGCAAGGTGATTCTTCACGCTCAACAGATAGAACAAACTGCTGAAAGTATAGATATAACCAAACGTGTATTTAGCAAAATGCGCGACATTAATACCATCGTTTCGTTCACAGCAATAACACAACAAGCCTTGCCTATTGCTGGCGAAGTAATATCTCGACTAATGGGTTGATAAATGAAATCCATTAGATTCCGCGTCAAGCGCGGAATGACTAAGCTATCCAAGGGAGTGACACAATGCCAAACATGAAAGCAATAAAACGCCGGCGCCTAACCGTTAAAAATATTTCGCAAATTACAAAGGCAATGAATTTGGTTGCAACATCCAAGCTGCAACGGGCAAAGAACGCCCTTGCGCTGGTATCTGCACCCACGCGTGCCGTTTTTGATATTGTGTACAACACCGTACGCCACCCAGACGCGCTGGAAACACCATTGCTTGCCCCACGTAAAAAAATTAAAAACACCGCATATGTTTTGATTTCTGCCAACCGCGGGCTTTGCGGCGGATACAATTCCAATGTTTCTAAGGAATTAATGAAACATGCGCAAGCAAATGGCACAAATCCAATAATAATTCCTATTGGTACAAAGGGGCGCGATTACTTGCGCCGCCGCGGTTTTAACGTTCTAGAGGCTTATCCAACATCGGACACTGTATCTTTTGACGATGCGCACGCCATTTCTAATATGTTGGTAGATATGTACACCAAAGGTGAAGTGGACGAAGTTTATGTTGTGTACACCAAGTTTATTACCATTTTGGCGTTGGAACCTATTGTGCGTAAAATCTTACCGATAGACCCTGCATATCTGCGCCATGTGGTTGCAGATAATTTGCAGGAAGGCGAAAAATGGGAAGACCTAGGTTTTTTCCTAAAGCCGGAAACCAAACCGCCGCAAAATATAGAAATTGAATTTGAACCGGGGTTGGAAGAGGTTTTGAGCAATGTTATCCCCTGGTATCTTAGTATGTTTATGTATGCCGCAAAAACAGCCGCCGCCCTGTGCGAACAAGCCGCTCGAATGACAAGTATGGATGCTTCTACAAAAAACGCGGCAGAAATTATAGAAAAATTGACGCTGCAATTTAACAGACAACGCCAAAGTATAATCACGCAAGAAATTACGGAAATTGTAAGCGGCGCAAACGCGTTGCAGTAATAAGACTGGAGTTGACGGATATGAACACAGGCAAAATAATCCAGATTACAGGCGCGGTGCTGGACGTCCGCTTTACCGACAAATTGCCCGCTTTATACAACGCGGTAGAAATTGAACGCACCGACGGGCAGGATTCTGTTGTGTTGGAAGTTGCGCAGCACCTTGGCGACAGTGTTGTGCGTTGCATTTCCATGGGTTCTACAGATGGGCTTGTGCGCGGCATGACAGCCATAGACACAGGCGCACCCATCTCCGTACCCGTAGGGCCGGAAACTTTAGGCCGCATGATGAATGTGCTTGGGCGTCCAATCGACAATGCTGGTGCGGTGCCTACAAAAGAAAATTGGTCTATCCACCGTAAAGCACCTGGCTTTGCAGACCAAACCGCAACAACAGAAATTTTGGAAACGGGAATAAAAGCCGTTGACCTGCTTTGCCCGTATGCAAAAGGCGGTAAAATCGGGTTGTTTGGCGGCGCGGGCGTGGGCAAAACAGTTATCATCATGGAACTTATAAATAATATTGCCACCGCGCACGACGGGCTTTCCGTTTTTACAGGCGTAGGCGAGCGTACACGCGAAGGTATCGACCTTTACAATGATATGAAAAACTCTACGTTAAAAGACGGTTCGCCCGTTTTAAGCAAAGCAGCACTTGTGTTTGGGCAAATGAACGAACCGCCCGGTGCAAGAATGCGCGTTGGTTTTACAGGGCTAACCATTGCGGAATATTTCCGCGATATTTCTAACCAAGACGTACTTTTGTTTATCGATAATATTTTCCGCTTTGTGCAAGCAGGGTCAGAAGTTTCTGCCTTGCTGGGGCGCGTACCGTCTGCGGTAGGCTACCAGCCCACACTTGCAACCGAAGTGGGCGCACTGCAAGAACGTATTACCTCTACAAAAGCGGGTTCTATCACATCTATCCAGGCAATTTACGTGCCTGCCGACGACTATACAGACCCTTCTGTTGCCACCACTTTTGCCCACTTGGACGCAACAACGGAACTTTCCCGTGCGATAGTTGAAATGGGTATTTACCCGGCCATCGACCCGCTCACATCTTCTTCGCGCATGTTGGAAAAAAGCATTGTGGGTGAAGACCACTACAATGTGGCGCGTGAAGTACAGCGCATTTTGCAACGCTATAAGGATTTGCAAGATATCATTGCTATCCTTGGCATGGACGAACTAAGCGACGACGACAGGCTTACCGTAGAACGCGCACGCCGTATCCAACGCTTCCTGTCACAACCGTTCACCGTTGCAGAGAAATTCACATCTATCCCGGGCAAATATGTAAAACTGACCGACACCATCGAAGGCTTTAGACAAATTATTGAAGGCAAACACGACGATATACCGGAAGGCATGTTCCTAAACAAAGGCACAATTGATGAAGTGCGCGCCGAGTTTGAGGCCTCTCATGGCTGATAAAAAGCTGGAATTGCGTATTATCGCGCCGGGAATGCGGCTGGAAAAAGCCCCCCCTACTACAGCAGATATGGTGATACTTTACTGTACCACCGGCGAATTTGGTATACTTCCCGGGCGGCTACCATGCAGCATGGTGCTTGGTAAAGGCATGTTGCGCGTACACGAAAATGACACAGAATACCGCCTAATGCTGGATGGCGGTATTGCCAGTGTTGCGGGCGACCTTGTCACAGTGCTTTCCAATTCTGTAGAATGGTGTGAATGATATGCAGGATAAGCGCGTAGAAATTTTACAAGCCCTAGAACAGGGTAAAATTACAGCAGATGAAGCAATGACGATGCTTAACCAATTAAACCAGCAGCCGCAAGATGAGCCAAACCTTTTTTTCGACACTGACGACGAGGACGAAGACTGGATAGATTCGGTATTTAGTGGCGTTGCAGATACAATCCGCGGCGTTGTAGGCGATATCAAGGACGCGTTTAGCGATTTTGACGGCGTCGGCGGTTATGACAACAAGGTGGAATTTACATCTGGTAATGTAGCGCAGGGGCTTGCTAAGCTTGTACTTATTGGCAAAAATGCGGCGGTTTCTGTTTCTGCACACAACGAACCGTATGCATATATAATGTGCAACTACACGGCAAAACGCCCAGAGGCTCAAATGTTCCTGCAAGAAGAAAACGGCCAAATCCAAGTAGTATATGACGAGAAGCTTTTCCGCAAGATGGAAATTACATGTTATGTGCCGCGTAGTAAAATTAAACATTTCCACGCGGCCACAAAAAATGCCGCCGTGCGTGTAGAAGACATACAGGCGGACACAGCACTGCTGCGCTCTACAAACGACGTGATAGAGGCTAGCGGTATAAACTGCGCCAGTTTAGTTGCGCAAACCACCAATGCAAAAATCCGCATATTTGGCATATGTGCAACAAGCGCGGCGTTAAAAACCACCAACGACCACATAAAATTGGAACGCGCAGACATTGTGAATTTGCAATTGCAAACCACCAATGCGTCGTTAAAGTTGGAAAAATTCCTGCTGGGCGTAGGTGCCTGGCATGGCGAACGCACGATAGACGCCCGCACCACCAACAGTAGCATCGCATTTGCGGTGCCAGAGGAAGTTGGGCTACAGCTTAATGCCACCGGTGCAAAGGTAAACTGTAAAATACCCGATATGAAATTTACAGATATAACAAAAAAACGTGTGCATGGCACAAGTTATAATTATGAGTTTAATAGTACAAAATTGAAAGCGACATTGCATACGACCAATGCAACGGTTGGTGTGAAGAATTTGTAGGGGCAGCCATTGGCCGCCCTTCTTTATTGCCTCTCGGCAATCTCCTTCATTTGTTTCTTATCTTTAATAAACTGGTCGATAAACTTGTCGGAAGCAACCAGTAAAATCAAACCGTATTCTATCGAGAGCAGATAACTTTGGAAGCTGTATAACGCCTCAACTTCCCAACGTAGCGTTTCAAAATCTAAAAGTAATAGCAACCTTGAAGTGGTTAGGGCAAAAATGTAAAAAAGATATAGCGAAGCCTTAAACGACACAAAGTGCAGCACCTTAGCCTTATTCTTTGCTGTGTCTTTTTCTGATGCTTTCCTTCTTAGCTTATTCAAATACAACCGGTCGATGAGCAAGACGAGTATTATCAACACAAGATTCCATATATAAGTACGCAGCGCAAAGCCTTCTGTGCCGCGCGCAAATACGCCCAAATAAGTAAACAAGCCATAAATAACCGCCATCATAACGGCATAAATGGAGTATAAAAAATAGCTGACCACAGGTTTTTTGGAATATGGCATCATTGGCATATGGCTCACCCATTTCAAAAAAGGTATGTACTAAAGTAGTTTTTTTGCTTTCTTAATCCCAAGGTACGATTTTATTTGCGGGATATGCTGGATAATATGAACCACAATAAGCACCAGTCCAATTCTGGAGGTAATACCGTGGAGCCTGCCCCATCCAAAACCACCCGCTGCTTCGCTAAAAAACGGAGCAAGTGCGATAAAACCAGTAATTATTGAAATACTCCACACCGCTAGCAAGAGCATATCAATGATATATTTACCCCTTAGTGTTTTGCTCAACTTCCCTGTAAAGCAAGATTGTGTTGTGGCTTTAATCCATTTCCTGTGTATGAAAATGTGTAAGACAAAAAAGAAGGTGCAAAGGGAGCCGACCGTAATATGGTAAGCAGCACCTCCTGCACCATTCCATCTTATGAATGACAGGATTAGAAAAATTGTCATACAGATATCAACGATTATTTTGGTACGGCGGCTATTCATTATAAAAAATCCTTTCTGCGGGACACTTTATCTAGTCAGCTATTCAATGCTTTTTAACGATTCCACCATATCAATATCGGTTAACTTCCAATGCGCAATTAGATTTACAAACAACGCGAATACAAGCGATAGTACTGCGGCATATACAAAACTCATTAGACCTATATCACGGGGGAATTGAATGATGTCAACCTCGATAGATGCAATTACAAAATTATTCAAATAAAACCCGCCGACCAAACCCAATATAATGCCTAAAACCGCAACAGCAAGGTTCTCTCTGCATAAGTATATCGTCGTTTCTCTATCTTGAAAGCCCAGTACTTTTATGGTCGCCAACTCGCGCCGTCTTTCCGCTAAATTAATGATAGTAAGGTTAAACAGCACAATAAACGAAAGCGCGCAAGATGATACCAAAAGCAAAATCGTGACGATGCCCAGCGCGTCGGTCGAGTTACTTACACCGCGTCTCATGTCATATACCTCTACAATTGCCCGCACATCGTCAAGCCTTAAAAGTTGGTGCCGGTCAAATTGCCCCTTCAGAAACAGCGTATTTGGGTATGGCGTTATACCAAATATATAAGCATAATACGCCGGCGGCATGTACACAAAGTGAAAAACATAATTTGCGACTATGTCCTGTACTAAAACCACATGTACGTCCCCGTTACTCATGATAATTTCCGTGGTATCGCCAATCGAAATATTCAAATCTCTAGCCAATTTTTCCGTCAAAATAACGCCAGTGTCCGGCATATTTGCCGGTGTACCGTCCAAAGATGTAAGCCGGATAAAATATCGCAGTAAATTTCCGTACTCTGGTACAACAAGCGTAGCCTCAATTTGCCCGGCAGCAGTTCGGACAGTTGTGGTTTCTTGGCGCGAATACATTTTTAATTCTGCCGGTACTAGCGCCGCAAGTGCCAACCGCTGCTGCGAGTATCGTATTTCTCGTGTATGGGCAATTGCGTCGTAGCGCACTATTTCATCATATTGCAGGCCTGCCACACGTCCCAAGCTATCTCGCACACCAAATGCAGTTACAAGCAAAGCGGTACACCCCGCAACACCAATGAGCGTCATAAAAAAACGCTGCTTATAACGGAAAACATTACGTGCCGTCACTTTTTCAATAAAGCCCAATTTACGCCATATAAATGATACGCGCTCGATAAGCACCCGCTTGCCAGGCTTGGGTGCTTTGGGGCGTAATATTTCGGCTGGCGCACCAGACGTTGCACGTACACAAGTAATAATTGTTATAATTAATATCGACAACACCGCAGTTAAAACCGCAAACACAGAAATCCCCCACGGGATTGGCGTTTGGATAGGCGGCATAGAATACAAGTTTGCATAAGCCCCTGCAATCACACGCGGGAATATTTGGCTACCAATGGCCACACCTAGCACCCCGCCCACACAACCAGAAACTGTTGCATACAAGCCATATTTTAATGCAATGCTAAAAGAACTAAAACCCAGTGCCTTATACGTTCCTATCTGTGTCCGGTGTTCATCCACCATACGCGACATAGATGTTAATGCCACAAGCACAGCCACAAGGAAAAATACCAACGGAAATACATAACCAATCTGCTGTAGCCGCAACGTGTCTTGAAAATAGGCTTCAAAGGCAGTACCGTCTACGCGCGTAAAATAATGCCACTCGGCACTACCGGTAGCCATCAACCTTTGCTTCCATTCTTGCGCCAGGTCGTTATATGCGTGGGAAAGATTAAGAATATCACGGGAACCTTCCATAGCTATGTAAACATCAGTGTATGCTGCAAGCAAATAAGCACTTGGGTGCAAATAGGCGTAATATCTAATTACACCATTCCCGAGTGTTGTGCGTCCGCGCTCAAATGTGATAAACAATGGTGATGATACAACACCGACAATTGTAAACTCACTGGTTTGGAAAATATGATGAAAGTGCGCCGCGTTGTCCAAGCTTAGCGTAACGCGGTCGCCCAAGCGATAGTTACTGTCATCTAAAACGCGTTGCTCAACCGCAATCTCGTTATAGTTTTGAGGAAGCCTGCCTTCAACTAGGGTGATGCGATTCAGTGTATCCGGCAGGGAAAATGTACGCACAGGGCGCTGTTCACCCGCCACAGACATATACACATCAACACTGTACGAACCCATAATCTGGGCTACACCCGGTGTATTGTATATGGCGTCCATATCATAACCGGTAAAACCGGCGACTGACCTTATATGCACATCGTACAACGCCTGTTCCTTATACATGCGGTCGGCAACGTTTCGCATATTAATAGCCGCTGCTTGTATACCAACAATGGTCATGGCACCAAGCATAGTGATAAGCACAAGCGAAATAAACCTTGCTTTAGTGCGGTTTACCTCGCGGAGTATATCCTTCCAAAACGCACTCACGACAATCACCACTCGATCTCGTCAACGGGTTTTGGTGTAGGATTATCTGTCACATACTCAACCTTACCGCTTTTTATCTTTATTACCCTGTCTGCCATTGGCGTAATAGCAGAGTTGTGCGTTATCACAATGACTGTGACCTTTTTCTCGCGACAGACATTATGAAGCAGGGCGAGGATATCCTTGCCCGTTTTATCATCCAATGCCCCGGTTGGTTCGTCACATAAAAGCAGTTCTGGGTTTTTCGCCAGTGCCCTGGCAATTGCAACGCGCTGCTGCTCCCCACCGGAAAGTTGCGACGGGAAGTGGTTCATACGGTCGGCAAGCCCCACATCTTCAAGCACAGCCTTCGGATCGCTAGCGTCTTTACACAGATGCGTTGCCAATTCTACATTTTCTAATGCGGTAAGGTTTTGAATCAAATTATAAAATTGGAACACAAACCCTACATAATGCCGCCTGTACATGCAGCGGTCGTTTTTATCAAACTTAGTTATATCCTTTGACGAAACAAAAACCTCGCCGCTGGTGGCGGTATCCATCCCGCCCAAGATATTTAAAACGGTACTTTTGCCTGCGCCAGACGGCCCAACAATGACGTTAAACCCGCCATTTAAAATAGAGAAGTTTATCCCGTCCAATGCTTGTATTTTTACATCACCGCTAGTATACTCACGTGCTACATTAACAAATTGCGTGTCAATTTTGCTAATGTTTACATTAGCATCTTGCGGCTTAAGCATGGCAACTAAGGCATTCAGTTTTTCGTTTTGTGTTTTTAGCGCAGCGATGATGTCATTTTTAGTACTCATAATCAGCTATACCATCCAGAACTGTCCAGTTGCTCTAAACGCTCTTGCGCGGTGGCTAGTTCGGCCTTCATATCGCCCATGCCTTTAGATATTTGACCAACCCGTGTTTCAACAGCCAAAAGCTTTTGCTCCAACCCGGACAAATCTACTTTTTCTACTTTTGTTACCGGTACCGGCGCGTTTTGAAGCTTTGCCAACACATTTTTTGTGGTACTCACTTGCGATTGCAGCGCACTAGTACTGGCCTTTTGGGCACTTAGCTCATCAGCCAGTTTGGTAATAAGCATGTTTTGGTCGTCTATTTTTTTTGCGTATTGGTCGTCCTGCTCTTTTTGGCTAGCAGCATTTTGGGCAGCAAACAGGCCGTTTAGCTTTTTCTCTTGTGCTTCATATTTGCCTGCTAGGCTGGTAAGACGCGCAGTAAGATCTGCAATCGTATTCTCTTGCACTTGTTGTTTGGCCGCAAGGCCGTCGATTTGGGTAACCAGGTTAGCGGTATTTGACGCTTGCCCCTGCAATTGGGCAGCAATATCATCTAACCCCTGCAATTTAATGGTAATATCCTCTATTTTAGAGGTTAATCCTAGGATAGTTTGCGCCTGCATTTGCTGTTCTGCAATAAGCGCATCTATACTTTGTGCTTGGTCTGCAGCGTTGTCATTATATTCTTTAAGCATTTCTGTTGCCGCATCCAATTTCTTATCTTGCAGTTTTAAAACATTTAAAATTTTCTCCTTAAAGAACATAATTCTCCTCTTTCCTACAATATATATCACATTTTGGTGGCTACAATAGACAATACACGAAATAGGTGGAATTTGTCAAATAGTATTTTTCCTCCTGCATATTCTTACAAAAACCACAAATACTATATTCAACCACTTTAAACACATTAGGAGGCACCGCCATGAAACGTCTTAACGCAGTGCAGTACGTACCACCATTTGTAAACGAAAATGACGAAAGCGAAGAAAATAATCACCAAAACGCCCCCCAACCCGAAGCAACCGTAGTTGCCCCGGAAACAAACAACCCACGCGGCATTATCCAATTTTTAACCATTATTGGTCAGGTAGAGGGGCATGTGCTTTTGCCGCCAACAAATAAGGCCACCAAGTACGAGCATGTTATCCCGCAGTTGGTAACCTGTGCAGAAAACCCTAAAGTTGACGGGTTACTCATTTTGCTTAACACCATGGGTGGCGACGTAGAGGCCGGCCTTGCCCTGGCAGAGCTTATTGCCCACCTTGGCAAACCCACTGTTTCGCTTGTGTTGGGTGGCGGGCATTCTATTGGGGTGCCGCTGGCGGTGTCTGCCAAGTATTCTTTTATCGCGCCGTCGGCCACCATGACAATCCACCCAGTACGCATAAACGGCACCATTGTGGGCGCCCCACAGACTTACGACTATTTCAATAAAACCCAGGACAGGGTGCAAGATTTTATTGTTGCGCATTCCAATATAACCACCCAGCGGCTTACCCAGCTTATGATGGACACAAATTCCCTAGCGCAGGACGTTGGCACCATTTTAATTGGACAAGAAGCCGTCAGCGAAGGCTTGATAGACGAAGTTGGCGGGCTATACGACGCAATGGAAAAGCTGTATGCGCTGATAAATTCATAAAGTGCTTAAAACATACTTGGGCTTTTGTTGTAATTGGCGTAGCAATATAAACAATGGTGCGAACAAGTATTGTACGTGCCAATATCAACACTGGTGGCACAGCCGCATTCCGGACGCTGGCCTGCATCTTTTCGCACAATCAAATGTTTCCCCAGTAATTTCGAGAATAACTCGCTGTCGATACACCGCGCCCGCCCAATGCCATACCGGTGCAAATCCAATTTTTCTGCGCAGGTCTCTATTTGCAGGCCATATTTGTGTGCAGTTTTGGCAAGGGTAGCTGCCAGTTTAATTTCCGCCGCCTCGGTTAGGCTTTCCAACCTAAGCTTCTGCGTGTTTCTTATCACGCCTTTGTAGCTTGTATCGATAAAGCTTATCGTTACTTTTTTGGTATAGTTATGTAGCTCCTGTAAAATTTTATCGAATACAATCACATGATAATCACTGGTATATTTGTCGTTTATCAAAATGGGGTCGTACCGCAATATCACCCTATCCGCACCAATCATTTCTGAAATTTGCTTAAACGTAGCAACAATCGCTGTGGTCTTTTTTAATACGCCCGGCTCAATGTCTTTCCCGTACGGTGTGATTGTAAACTGGAAATAATACATATAATCCTTCAGCCTGTCCAACCGCCCAAGCATTGGGGCTGGGTTCTTTGTCCAAAACACAATGCCGTCAACCGCATCGGGAGAGAGGTCAATTTCACGCACCTGCCCAGGGTTCCTTGGGTTACGTACAGAAATAAACCCCTCGTCGATTCTATCAAAAAACCAATCGGAGAAAAATGCGGGGATGTCTGTTCTTCTACTGGCACTAATTATCATGGTTGTTATCCCTTTCCCATTCTCATAATATCAAACCTTGCCACGGGCTGCGCAACCCCTACTCTAATCTGCTCTTGCGCGTGTGGGGCGGCGTTTATCACGTTGGCTTTTGCGTCGTACATATTTTCAATGCGCTGCGAAAACTTTGCTTTCATAAACTCTACATGATCGCCAACGCTAAATTTATTGCGCTGCTCCACGATGGCACACTGGCTTTCTGCGTCATAGTCCAAAACAACCCCCAAAAAGTCGTGGGTACTGGTGTACGAGTTATTATCGTAGGTTTGGCCATCTGCGGCTGCGGCACCTGTAAAAAAGCCCGTAAAATAGTCGCGGTGGCTGGTTTTTTTAAGCTCGTCCAAATAATAACCTTTTTTAGACTCGTATAATGTGGGATCTGCAAAATAATCGTCCAATGCCTCGCGGTATATGCTGGTTGCAACCGCCACATAATATGCAGACTTCATGCGCCCTTCTATTTTTAGGCTGGAAATGCCAGAATCTACAAGCTGCGGTATATATTCTACCAGACACAAATCCTTGGAGTTCATTATATATGTGCCGCGCTCGGTTTCATAAACGGGTAAATATTCACCCGGGCGTTGCTCCTCCATAAGGTGATAATTCCAGCGGCATGGCTGCGCACAATCACCCTTGTTAGAATCGCGCCCCGTCATATAACTGCTAAGCAAACACCGCCCAGAATACGAAACGCACATTGCACCATGGGCAAATGCCTCTGTTTGGAAGGTATCACAAGCCACACGGTGGCTAATCTCGCGTATCTCGTCAAAGGTAAGCTCGCGCGCCAATATCACCCGTGACGCGCCAAGGCTTTTATACAGCGCCGCGCTCCGGTAGTTGGTGATATTCGCCTGCGTACTAATATGAATTTCCAACCCTTTAACCTGCCGCGCAATATCAAAAACGCCAAAATCGGCAACAATTACTGCATCAGCACCCACGTCCTTTAACCCCTGGAAATACGCAGTAAGCCCTGTAAGGTCGCTATTGTGCGCAAAAATATTGGCAGCAACATATACCCGCACCCCATGGGAATGGGCGTACTCTATCGCCTGCCTAAGTTCCGCATCGTCAAAATTTTTGGTATTGGCACGCAGGCTAAACTGCTTGCCACCAATGTATACTGCGTCCGCACCATAAGCTACCGCAAATTGCAGTTTTTCAAAATCACCTGCCGGGGCTAGTATTTCTGGTTTTTTTATTGCCATAAAACAACACTCCTACCAACGCAAGAATTAAAAATACAACAAAATATATCGCCGCATGTTGCCAACTTGCAGACACCAGCGCAAAAATCATAAACCCTGCTGCACCGGTTGCCAAAATGGGCGCGGCAGTGCGGTTAAACCAATGGATAGTATTGTTGGAAAAATTACGAATCATAAACCCGATAAAAATTGGAATAAGCAGTGCAAAAAACATCATGTTATAAAAATCCGCAAGGTCAAACATAAATGCACGGTTGTTTAACGTACCAAACCAATTGTTGCGGTTGCCGTAAATAACCACAAGCCACACAAAGCTTACACAAACACATGTGACCATACTAAACCTTGGCACATTGGTTTTTGGGCATAACTGCACCATTCTGTGCGGCACAGGGCCTATACCCCGCCGCGCCACAGAATACAACCCGCGGCTCATACCCATACAGCACATGTTAAGTATACCAAGGCCAGAGATTATTACAAAAATCATAATGCCACGCCCGGCATGTTCCCCAAAAACATTGGCAAACGCCGCCCGTGTACCAAGCTGGTTGTTGGCCATCAGTGCATAAGGGTCGGCCGCGCTGGCTACACCAATAAAATACAAGACGTAAACCACAATAACAAACCCAAACCCAACCAAAAGTGCAATTGGGAAATTACGCTTACTGTCTTGTACCTCGCTGTTAAACGCAACTGCTGCTTGCCAGCCGTTGTAGGCAAATACTGTGGCAAAAATCGCACCCATAAACGATGGGTCTGCAATGCCCTCACCCATTGTAGGCAGGACAACTTCCGTATATGCCGCGGTATCGTTTGTAAACCGCGCAAAAGCAATACCTACCGTACCCATCAAAATAATGGGTATAACACGCAAAACCGTTGTGGCCACATTAAATCGCATGGGTAGTTTTGGTGCAAAGTAGTTAATTGCAAAAGTTACTAACATATAAAAGGCTGTAAGCCCAAATACAAACGGCGTATTATGCACGTTGTCGTGCCCTGCGAATGTGGCTGTTGCCGTGGCAGTTATCCACGCAATAAGTGCATAGCCCGCAGTTTGATACATAATGGCAAAAAACCAGCCCGCTAAGTAACCATATTTTTTGCCAACAATAGCCTCTGCATAGTCAACCATGCCGTGTACTTTCTCGTATCTTGCCGCCATCACAGAAAACATGTACACACATGTTGCAACCATAATGCCACCTACAACCCAAGCAAGCACTCCCGTCCATATGTCGCCACCAGACTCGTATAACACACGCCCTGGCCGCCAAAAGATACCGGTGCCAACAACAAAACCTACAACAATGCAAATGGTGACAAAGAATTTATATTGCCGTTTTAAAATGTTTTGTTCATTCATAAATATCTCCCGAAAAAAAAGCGGCCAAGCCGCTTTTTATTAATTTATCGTATCAACATCAACTGCCTTGCCCAGCGTCTTGGTATCAGAAGTTCCAAGTTTGCGCCCGGGGTGGCGGTGATAATAATTTCCGATTGTGGTGGCAACTCTATTGGCCCTTGTGCAGGCGCAGTCAAAGTACCGCGAGTCATAACTTCGCGCACAAAACGGTGCGTGTATTCTCTAAATCCTGTCACTGGGTCTTGCCAAAGCAACTCGCGACGCATTTCACCAGGTGGTGTAACGGTAACGATATACCCAGCAGCTGTGATGGCACTATTGTTTTGCATCACAAACCCAACTTGAGTGAAATTATTAATTGTCACACTACGCCCCGGTATGAGTGTCATACGGTGCAGTGGTGCTTCCACCGCGTTGGATATACGGAAGTGCGACCCGTACCATTCTGCAGGGAAGACGAGCGTTGGCACAATGCCATTCGGAATAGGCGCAACCACCAAGCGTTGGCTTGCCGGCACTTCCACACTACCAAGCCCCCGTTCACCAAAAGCAACAATGTTAGTCGATGTGGTATAACGGACATATTCAAAAACATTTGCACCTTGTGCCACGGTGCGGTTAGTTTCGTTCTGCACAAGGAACGAATGGTGATAAAGCCTGTCGCGGTTTTCTATTTGCAACGGCGAGGAAATCTCGCGGCGCATCAGCGCAACGGCTTCGGCTTCCTCAAGTTCCAGCCCATTTTGCAGATACATCGTGGGGATATGCAGCGTAATAACCTCGTCACTTGCATTGGTAATAAGTGCAGACTGCCCCTCTTCAAATAGCAAACTCGTACGCACCGCAGATGTACCAAATGCGATGATATCGCCATCATAGTATCTTACAAAATCTAAAACGGCGGTGCTATTTGCAAGTTCTGTAAGCGGTAAAACGCGTGCCGTATCTTCGCCCAGGTTTGTAATATAAACAGACCGCCCGGGTTCAAGTGCAATACGCGAGCTTGCCGCCGCCAAACTTGGAATTGCAGTAATTGCATCTATATTTGGCAGGCTTATTGCCAGGTGCGTTTCGGCTTCTATAATCGTGATTGTGGTCTGCGAACTTGGTGGCAACGATATTGTTACCCCACCACCGGGGAATGCTTGCAGCGTATTGACTGTAACCTGGCCGTCGCGGATTATTGCATAATCTACAACGAAGCCATTTTCATTTTCGGGGCAGCGGATAAATACATTGTGGCTTCTGCCAAGATCACTGTTTTCAATAGTTAGCGAATACCCAGGGCTAAGCGTACGGTACATTGGCGTAAGCACACCCGCCTCTACACGAAGATACTCAAGTTGTGTATATGGGATAACCAGCTCGCCATTCATAAGCGGTGTAATTGTTATAGACTGGTTTTGCAACAACTGGACACTACTTACATTTCTAATGCCATGGCTTGTCACATGCCCGTCACCGCCACGCATTACATATTCAAACGAAAATGTTGGGATAGCCGCAAGCGCGGCCACATTAAAACTGCGCGTAGCATTACTTATATTTGTCAAAGTATATACCTGCCCTGTCAAAAGCGGTATGCTTTCTATTGCCGCGTTGCCGGTCGTTGCCACATGCAAAAGCGCATCCAACCTACGCGGGAAATAAATGCGCGTTGCGTCTATAGCGGTTATTGCAATAGAACTACTTGCAGGTATGCTAATTTGCGGCAAGCGCGATTCACGCGATGTGCTGGTAGGAACACCCAGATGGTTGCTAATGACATGGTCAAAAAGCGAACGCTGCGCCGTGCGGATGTGCAAGCTATTGTCATAGTTATTGGTTATACTTACCGTTTGCCCCGGTGCAAGATTAATTTCACGGAAGACATGCCCGGTTGTAACGGCTAAATTAAGCCGCGCCGAATCAAACGTAACAGGCAATGGTACATGCGGTGAAATTGCAACGCCTCCTGCACCACTTACAGAAATACGCCCAATACCACTACCAAAGCGTGTAATATTTCCCTGTGCGTCCCAGGCAACAATATCGTAACGCCCAGTGGCAGTGGTGGAGTTAATATGTGATATAACCCGCGCATCCCTGCCTGTAAACTCGTATACATTACCTGGTTGCAATGTGCGGCTTGTTTGCGCAGCATATGCCACCCACGGCAAAAATACCACCACGGCTATTACACACAATGCTGCCAAAAGCTTTCTCATACCATACCTCCAGCTAGGATACTTTCCGCATCTTTAACCATTTCCGGCGTAGGCGGGGACGTATCTGTAAGTTCATAAGAAATGTTCTGTTCCTTCCATTTATATTCACCGGCTTTGTGAAATGGAAGCACATCAATTTTTTTAATATTGTTAAATTGCCGAAGAAAAACGGCAAGATCGCAAAGTTCCTTTTTATTGTCTGTAAGACCTGGAACAAGTACATACCGTATCCATGTCGGTACGTTTAACTGCTGGCTAACATTTAACACACCCAATAATTTTTCTATACCAGTCCCTGTTACTTTTTTGTAAGTTTGCGGGTCAAATGCTTTAAAATCCAACATCATAATATCTACATGCTGCAGCACATTTTTGGCATCTTCTACGCTTGCGTAACCGGCAGTATCAAGCATAGTGTGTATTCCCTGCATCTTACAAGCTTCCAGAAGCTCGGCAAGGAAACTCGGCTGGGCAAAAGGCTCGCCACCCGATACTGTCACCCCGCCGCCAGAATGTTTAAAGTATGGCTTGTACTTTACAACCTCGCCCACAATTTGCTGCACTGTCATTTTTATGCCGTTTCTTTTTTCCCAAGAATCTGGGTTGTGGCAATATAAACAGCGCAAAGGGCAACCCGCCAAAAAAATTACACTGCGTATACCAACGCCATCCACCATACCACCATGGTAAATAGAGTGAACATAGCCCTGCGGCATGTTAAAACCTCTCGTGGAATGTACGATGTATAACCTCTAGCTGCTGGTCACGCGTGAGTTTTACAAAATTAACGGCATACCCAGAAACACGGATCGTAAGCTGAGGATATTCTTCTGGATGCTCCATGGCGTCCAGTAAGGTTTCCTTGTCAAAAACATTGACATTAATGTGGTGGCCGCCGTCTGTAATGTAGCCATCTATTAGCCCCACAAGATTGGTAATGCGTGATTCTTCGCTTGCCCCAAGCGCACTTGGCACCATAGAAAACGTATAAGAAATACCGTCTTGCGAATACACATACGGCAATTTAGCAACAGACGCCATAGACGCCACCGCACCTTTTATATCGCGCCCATGCATTGGGTTTGCTCCCGGGGCAAACGGTTCGCCTGCTTTGCGCCCGTCCGGGGTGGAGCCGGTGGCTGTGCCATACACTACATTGGATGTAATGGTTAGCACAGAGAGCGTTGCCGTTGCATTGCGATGTGTCTTGTGCTTCGCAAGTTTTGCCATGAAACCTTTCACAATTTCATACGCAATTTTATCTACGCGTTCGTCGTTGTTGCCATAAGCAGGATATTCGCCTTCTATTTCATAATCTATTGCAAGGCCGTCTTCCCGACGGATTGTTTTAACTTTTGCGTGCTTTATTGCGGAAAGCGAGTCTGCAACTACAGAAAGCCCTGCAATACCAAACGCTTGAGTTCGCAAAATATCTTTATCATGCAAGGCCATTTGTAAACTTTCGTAATTGTATTTGTCATGCATATAGTGGATCACATTTAATGTGCTTACATATAGCTCTGCAAGCCATTCCATTATCCGGTCAAAACGGCTGTAAACTTCATCGTATTCCAAATATGTCGATGTAACAGGTGCAAACTCTGGGGAAATTTGTATACCCAACACTTCGTCTTTCCCGCCATTGATGGCGTAGTTTAAAGCCTTTGCAAGGTTTACACGTGCGCCAAAATACTGTAGCTGCTTACCCAAGCGCATGGCGGAAACACAACATGCAATAGCGTAATCGTCTCCCCAATAGCCGCGCATCAAATCGTCATTTTCGTATTGGATAGAACTTGTTTGGACAGACATTTTTGCACAATATTTCTTAAAATTGTCGGGTAAGTTGACACTCCATAACACGGTAAGATTGGGTTCTGGGGCGGGGCCTAAAGTTTTTAGGGTATGAATCATACGGTAGCAGTTTTTTGTAACCAAGGTACGCCCATCTTCACCCATGCCACCAATGGCGTCTGTCACCCATGTCGGGTCGCCAGAAAATAGCTTGTTATATTCCGGCGTACGCAAAAAACGTATCATACGCAGTTTCATAGCAAAGTGATCCATCAGTTCCTGTACTTCTTCTTCGGTTATAGTGCCACTTCTAAGGTCGCGCTCGATATAAATGTCCAAAAACGTTGCCACACGCCCTAGCGAAGTTGCCGCACCGTCTTGCTGTTTTGCCGCGGCAAGGTATGCAAAATAAGTCCATTGAATGGCTTCTTTTGCGTCTTTTGCAGGTTTTGAAATATCAAAACCATAACCGGCGGCCATTTCTGTAAGTTGCTGCAATGCGCGTATTTGCTCACTCAGTTCTTCCCTAAGCAGGATACTTGCCTCGCTTAGTACAGGATGGTTTTCACCATTTTTTTCAGCGGTTTTATCTGTTATCAAAAAATCTGTGCCATACAATGCCACACGGCGGTAGTCGCCAATGATGCGCCCACGGCCATAGGCATCCGGCAGACCTGTAATAATACCGGAACGGCGCGCATTACGCATTTCTTCTGTATATGCATCAAAAACACCATCATTGTGCGCCTTGCGATGGTGTTTGTAAATCTCTTCTACATGCTGGTCAAGTCCATATCCATAAGCAGCCAGTGCATCTTTAATTACGCGGACTCCGCCCTTTGGCATGATACCACGCTTTAATGGCTTGTCTGTTTGAAGCCCAACAATTGCTTCAAGCTCGCGGTTAATATACCCCGGTTGGTGCGATGTAATACTTGATGGAATTTTTGTTTCCACATCCAGGATACCTTTTGCGGTTTCTTCCTTTGTAAGTGCGCAAACTTCGCTCCACAGTTGTTGTGTGCGTGCGGTTACGCCGGCAAGGAAAGAATCATCCCCATGATATGGGGTAAAATTTAATTGTATAAAATTGCGAACATTAACTTCACTTTCCCAAACACCTGTGTTAAAGCCGTCCCATGCGGTTTTATTTGTTGCCATATAAAGACCACCCAACCTTGTCTAAGATTATGTCATAAATACGTTGTTATTTTACCCTATTGTGGGTGAATAGTAAAGAAGCACAATCATTTGCACTATGGCATTTAATGTCGGAAATAAAAAAGCAAATAGCTGTGAAATTTGAGCTATTTGCTTTTGTTGTTCTAATCAACTTACCCTATATTTAACTACATAATGATTTCAACCATTTATAGCAAATTTATTGACAAAATATATTGGCCAATATATTCTAATGACATACTTCAGGGCAGGGTGAAATTCCCTACTGGCGGTATAGTCCGCGAACACTCATATTTTGGGTGCCGATTCGGTGAAACTCCGAAACCAACAGTGATGAGATTTTACAAATTCTCTAAGTCTGGATGGAAGAAGTGCTATATTTTTATTTATATGGCTCTGTTTTTATTGCCCTGTGTTCATTTTACATGGGGCTTTTTATATGCCCCCAAAACTATAGGAGGTATTATAATGAACACAAAAAAACTCACCACCTTGGCTATGTTAAGTGCAATAGCCCTTGTCTTGACGGCTTTTGCCCGGGTACCTGTTGTCCTTTTTCTTAGGTACGACCCAAAGGATGTTATCATTGCGATTGGGGGCTTTATTTATGGCCCCATGGCGGCTTTCTTAATCGCGGTAGTGGTTTCTGCGATACAAATGTTTACAGTTAGCCAAACAGGCCCATGGGGGCTCTTAATGAACATCATTACAAGCAGCGCTTTTTGCTGCACTGCCGCGTACATTTACAAAAAAAACCGCACCATGAAAGGTGCAGTATATGGGCTAATTGCGGGATTCTTTGTAGCCACTGTTGTTGCAATGCTTTGGAATTACCTGGTTGTACCCATATACATGGGCATTACAAGAGAAGACGCCGCAAGACTTTTACTGCCCGCTTTCTTGCCATTTAATCTCATAAGCAATGGTCTAAATGCTGCATTTACTATACTGCTATACAAGCAAATAAAAGTAATTTTACAGCGGGCAAAATTGCTGCCACCACCCAGTGAACAAAGCAGCCCTGCTAAATTTAGCTTTGGCCTTTTACTGGCAGCGGCTTTTGTTGCAGTAACATGTGTATTGTGGGTACTTGTATTACAAGGCATACTTTGATTGGCAAGAATCGCACGAGTAATAACAAAAACCTCCATTGTCGGAGGTTTTTTGGTTTACCCTTCCATCATATCTGCAATTGCCTTGGTATGATGCACCGTACCTGGCGGGTGGTGCGGTGGCGCGTAAATAGAATACAATTTTAACGGTGTTGTGCCAACATTGGTAATGTTGTGCCACGTGCCGGCAGGGATAAAAATTGCATAATCGTCGAAAGCCGCCTGGCGGAAGTTTAGGTTATTGCGCGTAGGCCCCATTTGTACAATGCACTGACCCTGCTCTACGCGGAAGAACTGGTCTGTGTCTGGGTGGATTTCTAACCCAACTTCCCCGCCCGGGGGTATGGACATGAGCGTGAGCTGAAGGTATTGCCCTGTCCAAAGTGCTGTGCGGTAATTTGGATTACCAATGGTCGCACGCGCAATATCCACTACATATGGACGCCTTCCATGATCCACATAGTGGTTTGGCGGCGGAACAGGTGGATGTGGGGGGCGCGGCGGATGTACTGGTGGGTGTGGGCGTATTGGCGGACGCGGCGGATGTACTGGTGGGTGTGGGCGTATTGGCGGACGGGGGGGATGTGGTGGGTGCGGGGGGCGTGGTGGTACTGGTGGACATAACCCTGTTGAACACGGCGGATGTATTGGTCCCGGCATCGGGGCAGGTCCGCTTGGGCGGCGGAAAATCCTTCGCATAAAAAATGCCTCCTAAAATGGTGTATGTACCATAATATGAGGCATGGCTTATTTTGGTGATAGCAGAAAACGCAGTGGCAAAAATGCATATGGTACATACTATATGGTATGTACCATAAATTTGAAACGAGGATAAACTATGAGTTGTAATTGTGAAAGAGGCTGCCCACGTTGCCAAGGCCAGGTAATAAGAGAAATTTTTAACTGCCCGGGTTCGCAACAAGTCATTAAACACGAGCATATTATTAGGCACCAACATGACATCATACATGAATATGATGTCGTACACGAGCATGAGTTTACGACACGCGATGTTGTAAGAGAGCGTACAGTAGAAAACCACAACGACTGTAGGACACATGAACCTAATTACTGCGGCGATGATTGCAATGGGCACCCGCAAATGCCAGCCAGGCCACGTTTTTGGCAAGGCAGACGCTGGTAACGTATACTATTTCCTTCAATGCAATAGTACTACAAAACCCTTCCCAACTCCTTATCAAACACTCCGACAACTTTATACCCAACGCCGAGCACAATAAACCGCTCGAAAACCCCACGCTCCAGCACTTTTGCCAGCATGGGGTTTTCTTTTACATCGGTAAGATTAGCACCGTGGGCGGTACATAATAATTTAACCCCTGCGTTAAGTACGGTATCTACCGCGTGGGCATCTTGTTCGCCGCCCAGTTCATCTACAGCAATAACATTTGGCGACATGGCGCGCAAAAGCATGACCATTGCCATTGCTTTTGGACAACTGTCCAGTACGTCGGTACGCAGGCCAACGTCATTTTGCGGAATACCTTGGAAGCAACCAGCCACTTCCGACCGTTCATCTGCCAAGCCTACTGTCATGCCGCTATTGGAAATTTGCCGCACAATGTCGCGCAGCAATGTGGTTTTACCGCACCCGGGCGGCGAAATGATCATGGTGTGCATCAAACAATTGCCGTCTATGATATGTGGCAATACGGCGTTGGCACAGCCCACAACGCTGTGCGCAACACGTATATTCACCGCGCTGATATACTTCCACGCACGTACAGCACCGTTTTCTATCACCGCTTGACCTGCCACACCTACCCTATGCCCACCGGGCAGGGTAATGTAGCCCATCGCAAGCTCCGCTTCGTAGGCATAAAAAGAATGGCGGCTGATGCGCTCCATGGTTTCTGCAATATCGCTGTAGGTAGGCGCGTACGCGCTTGTACTCACGGTCACAAGTTGCGTATTGTGTACCGCAAACTCGCGCCCGTCAAGCTTTACGATGAGTGGCTTACCCGCGCGCAGGCGTATTTCGGATATCTTTTTAAACTGCGCCGGCGCAATGGCGGCAAGCTGGCGCGCAACCTCCGCCCCAAGGAAAATACGAACGCCCTCAGCCATATATAAACTTTGTGATTTTTTTATCCTGGGCATGCGGGTTGAGCGCAAGCACCTGTTGGCGAATTTTTTCTGCGGCTTCTGCCTTGCCAAGTTTTGCAGCTTGTGCAAAAACATCTTCGCCCCAAAAATCTTCTACCGTGCAAAACGTACAAGACGGCATGCCATGCCCTCTAAATTGCTGCCCGTTTGTTGTGATGTACATTGCCATCTGCAATTCTGTCATTCCCCTATCAAAGGCAGATTTTTCTTCCCTTGCAAAACCCGCTTCTTGCTTAATTGCATGGCTGGGTATGGAATGGTTTGCCGCAACAACGTCATAAATACGTTTGGCAGTATGGCTTATTGTACCGCTTTCGTATGCATCGTCAAAAGAAAGCCCGCCGCGCCGCGCCGCCAAAAAATATGGATACCATTCCCGTGTGATAAGCCCGCTTTTTTTGAAAAACAGCTTGCCGTACGCAATATCGTTACGCTCGTCCAAAACGCGGATTCGCCATTCCCATGGGTCGGTTTCCTTGCATTCGGTATGCCATCTTACCGGGGTATCATATGGCGGTGATTCCTGCCAACCCCAGTTGATAATGGCGTAAATACCGTCTGCATTGCCGCCACCCATTGTGAAACCTGCGTACAGCAACATGTCGATAAAATCTTGATAGTTTTTAATTTCTTTATTCATGACAAGCTCCCTTTCAATTTAAATATATGTAAATGGTAGCATAAATATAGCATAAAATCACACACTACTATAGATAGTTAAGTTGAAAATGGCCTCAAACATCGCCCGAGAACGCGCCTGAAGCCGCGCGTTTCGGACTCGCTTTCGGACTATTTTCAACATAAACTACTATAAGGGTGATTAAAATGAATAAAAACATACGAACAGACCTGGCACTAGAAATGCGAGAAAGCCACGAAAACCAAGACGAAATCCCTGGCGTGGAAATGACGGTAGAACAGGACGATAACCTTGGCATAACCGTAACCTGGGTAAGTGTAACAAACCAAGATGGCGAAGAGTCGCTGGGTAAGCCGATTGGCAACTATGTGACGCTAGAGTCGGATTTAATGAAAGAAAACGACCCCGCAGCGCACGAGGAAATTACAAAAGTGCTGGCACGTAAGCTTGGGCAACTACACAACCTGCCCAAAGATGCTCAGGTACTTATTATCGGGCTTGGTAACCGCTATGTAACCCCGGACGCACTAGGCCCGCAAGTGTGCGAACGCGTGCTAGTCACACGTCATATGGGCGACTATACCCCGCCAGACCTTGCAGGGCGTTTGCGCGGCGTTTGCGCACTTGCGCCGGGGGTAATGGGTATTACAGGCATAGAAACCGCGGAAATTGTAAAGGGTGTGTGCGGCAAAGTTGCACCAGACCTTATCATTGCCATAGACGCATTGGCGGCGCGCCGCACCAGCCGCATAAACACCACCATTCAAATTTCTGATGTAGGTATCAACCCTGGGGCTGGCATGGGCAATAAAAGAACGCCCATCAACAAAAGCAGCATGGGCGTGCCGGTAATAGCTATAGGAGTGCCAACCGTAGTAGACGCAGCCACTCTGGTGAACGACACGATGGAAAAAATGCTGCACGAAATGGCAGAAGCCACTGAAGAAGGACAGCCTTTTTACAAAATGCTTGCAAATATGCAAGACACCGACCGCTATGCGCTAATAACGGAACTGATAGAACCAGGCAACATGTTTGTTACCCCAAAGGAAGTTGACGCGGTAATTACCCGCCTGGCAAAAATCATTGCCGATACGCTGAATATTGCACTGCACCCGGGTATTACGCAGGAAGATGTGAATCGATATTTGGGGTAAGCAAAACGAGCAGCCAATTGGCCGCCCGTTACATATTAGCGAGAAAGATTTAGCAAAAAGTCATAGGTGAGTGTGAGTTGATTTTGACTGCTTACGCTTTCAAGCGGCTCGAAAATTGACCTTGCCAGCGGGTTGAATATATAAGCCGCCTGAGTAGGGCTTATCATATTGGTATAAGCATTCACAAATACTACATACTCATGTGTGGTGCTGAAAGGGGTATGATCTAAAGACATGAGCCTAGTATCTTCTGTTTCACCAAATGGCAGAGTAATTTCAATATATTCACCTGGTATAACATCGCCCACATACACAGCGGTTATATAAAAGGTGTATATAGTGTGTGGAAGTGGCGTAATCGACCGGTAAGGATGTGATTCGCAAACAGAGGACACCAAAGGTTCAACCCTTGTATCCACAACCCTGCCACGGAAGATGGTGGCCGTAGCACCCGTTAAAGCATAAATATCTGTATAATGCGGATATTGAGCCATCCTAACAACAAGATACCTATCGTCATTTGGGTCGATGCCAACAGGTTCAAGCCAGCCAGACGTGGGAATAGGCGTTGAAACATATTCTGGAACATCTTCTACAAGGACGTAATCCGCATTATCCAAGCACGATAAATTATCCAATTCCTGCACACGAGAACAAGCAACAATAGATAGAATCGTCAACACTGCAACCATACAATAAATGGCTTTTTTGCGCATAATGATGCACCTCCATTGCATTATTCAATCCAGTTTTATATTAAACTCTGCCTCATACTCCACCCTCGGAAACATTTCCCCAAACCCCATGTCGCGCACAGTCAGTACAGCCTCCTCATTAGAAGCAAAACTAAGCCCTACTTCCAGCCGCGTCGTGCCTTTAGGGCGCGTAGGCAAACCACTAAGCCGCACAGTAGCAACGTTTGTAACCTCGCCGCTACGCTCGCGCTTACACAGGAACAAATCTAGCTCGCCATTTATCTCGTGGTTTACTAGCACCAGCTTTGGTGCGTGACTTTGCCACCAAAAAGCGTTGCGCTCCACAATTGGCAGAAAGTTGCTGCCACTAGCCAGCCCAATGTCGCAGGTGAGCTGGTGGGCGTCTTGCAATGGCAAGTTTGTACCGGCTTCTTCTATGCCAAGTGCGCGCGCGGCCACAATGGCTGCGCCCTCGCAAAACACCATTTTGGCATTTTTGTAATGGTGCAATTGCGCGGTTGCAAATAAATTGCCAATGGCTTCTTTTGCCCATTGCATCTCGAACCCGCCACCAACGCACAAGACAACATCTACATCGCCATGCGAAACCGGCGCGTTGGAAATGCTTTTCTCCAATACATCTTGCACAAAGCTTTCCAGCCGTCGTTTGTACGGGCGGATAAGTTGCGTAACCTGCTCGTGAGTGACTGTTTGCTGGAATGGCGGATAGCAGAAATTAAAATACATTTTTATAGGCTTAGCTTGTATGTTTTTTTGGAAAAGCATATCCCTGTGCTGGTGGGTAAATGCCACCACATGCTCGTGCAGTTGCCGCGCTTGTGTAAACGAGAGCGGCTTGCCATTGCCTACTTGACGGCGCACAAAATCCTCAAAAAAATCTGCAATGTTGTTATTAATTTTAGCGACGCTAATATCGCCGCTAAAAAGCGATGACAGACTGGTAATTTTGCCGCTCGGTTCTACGTGGTAAAGCCCGCCCCTAAGTTCCCGCGCACCAAAATCTAAAAGCAAAACGCGTTGTGCCAATGGCGGGGCGTTTTTATAATAATGCGCAAGCACACATTCCCTATCCGGTACCAGCGCGATAAGTTCTTTTTCGTAACCCGCAAGCTTAAACGCGCGTTGCAACTCCTCATGCGCTTGCTCGCTAAAATAGGCAGGAACCGTTGCCACTATGCCAACTATTTCTGCCTTAGGGTTAATGCTGCGTACATTGCCTAAAAGCTCCTTGATAAAAAGAGCCAGTAAGCTTGCCACACTAAGCGAACGACGGTCTACGTCGATATAATCAAAATTGCCCAGGCGCTCTATCAGGGCACCCAGGGTAAGCTCTGTGCCTGCGCCGCGGTTTAGCACTGCATATTCGCCAAACACCCATTCCTTACTTTCTGCAATGTATTGCATAACCGTTGGGATAGATGGCTTACCATACCCGCCACTAAGGTCGATAACCTCTGGCGTACCCAGCGCAAGGTTATAAAAAGCAATGCCGGAGGAATCGTTCCCCAAGTCCAACCCAACAATATAATAACTTTCGTTTCGTTTTTCGGCTGTAGGCAGGGCTTTATACTTTTTCCAGTTCATAGCTTACCTTGCCGCAACAACATTGGCCCGCAAGATAACCTTGTCCCGCTGCTTGTATCCTGTGTTGATTATTTTGATAATTTCGCCCTTATTAAAACCCTCTAGTTTTTCTGCCACAAGCACTTCATGCTCGAATGCGTTAAACTGCTGATGCGGAGCGGGGCGAATGGCAACAATATTGTTTTTCTTTAATAAATTTTCCAGGTTTGCATATGCTGCATCCAAAGTCGCAGCTACTGCGGTAATTTCTGCAATTTCCGATTCCCTAATACGCGATACACTGTGGGTCAAAATTTCTTCAAAGGTACATATCTCGAACAATAAAACATCCTTTTTAAAGCGAAAGCAACACTTTTCCATTTTGTCCATGTGCGTGGCTATCAATTTTTTTGCACGCATATTTGCCAGCAGCTTTTCAAAAAATGCAGGGATATCCGTCTTTTGCGGCGGGGCTGCTAGCCATGCTTCGCGTGCCGCTTCTTGTACAGCGTGCCTTTCGGCATCTGTTGATATTATGTCGGCCTGGGAAAACGCAAGCAGTAAAGTCTGACTTTCCTCGTCAAACATAGCCATATTTTCTTGCAGGCTTTCGATTTTAATTGCTATCGTTTCTGCAATGCCTTTTACGATGTCTGCGTTTGTACAGGTGGCTTGCAATGTTGGCAGGTTTATTTGTTCAAATGCTTTTGTAATGGCGTTTGCCAGCGTCTTTTCGCTACTGACAAGCCGCTGCATTTGATGAGCAGCCTTTTTAACGTCTTTTTGCAAGCTACCTATTGCACGCTGCACTTCTTTGTCTAAAAGACAAAAAAAGTTATTGTCGTTTGACATTTGTAGTTGACTTTCGCCTTGAATATCAAACGCACCGCCTAAGGCGGCGACAAATTCTTCGCATTCCAACCCCACACTACGCCCAGGCGGCAAGTGCAAAAGCTTTTGGAAATTGTGAATTACAGGCCCTATATGCTGATATATCTCACGCAGGCTGTTCAAAATGGTTTCCACAGGGGTTATCGTGTCGGACGCAGCGGATTCCAGCGCGATAATTTGCACTTTTATTATGTTGCCAAGTTCTTCCCATTCGCGTTCCATAAAGCTTGTATACATGGCGGTTACCGTACGGGAATGCAAGTTATCAAGCTTTGCCACGCAATGATGTAATGCGTCTTGAAAGTGCGGATATATGGCAAGAAGGCAGTCGTTTTTCACTGCATCTTCCGTTCTGGCGGCGATATTATCTATTTGCATACAAAACTGCACTGCTGCAGCGTCTAAAATAGTGCGCTTTTCTTCCAGCACAGGGTTGCCCTCGCCACTGTAAACTTCCGCAAATTCTTTTAACCGCGAGGACAAAACCTCGCAAAGCCCTGCCATCACTTCGTTGTCAAATTCCTGCCCAAGTTCCACAACTTGCCGATATACACCCATTAACTTAAACAATGTTTCGTAAATTTCTTCATCACTTGTGCCAAGACGCGCAAAGCGAGCCGCGCTGTGTTTAAGTTCTACACAGGCAGCCCGCTTTAGCTCTACAAACATATTGTTTTTCATTTCATTATCCAGTGCCACCCAAGCCGCCCAAAGGGCTTGCCGTTGGGCATTGCCTTGCGGCTTACGCAAATTGCTACGCTTCGCAGCCATTAGTCACGTCCTAGTTGTCGTATAGTTCATCTACAGACAAGTCTGTTGTCACGCCGTCTGTAGAAAGGCTGCGCGCCGTCACGCGCAACATGTTGTCTTGCCCTACATTAAACACGACTTTTACCTTTTCCTGCCCGCGCGGCCCTTGCGGTATGCCCCGCAAAGACGTACCCGCAAGACGTTTCATACCCTCTTGGTTTACCGTCTGGTTTTTATCCACTTTAGGAATGGTGCTTTCGTACACCACAATGGCCATGCTGGTTACGTTATCGAAGTTAGTCATAAGCAATTCGGAAGCGTCTATTGTTAGCCCGTCTTTTGGGATATCCAAACCTGCGGGGACAATTTCCATAAACCTGCGCCCTGCAATTTCCAGCCCAAGTGGGTGAATGGTACGCTCCTGCACAACCGGCCCGCGTACGGTTGGCATCATTATCATGTTGCAATAATGCGCCGCACCTTGCGAAATACTTAGCGCGGGGCTTATACGCGATTTAAACGGCTCTTTTTTAAACCGTTCTGCAATTTTTTCGCCTACATACAATATAGAAGAACTGCCGCCCACCAAAAATATTTCGTCTATGTCGGCTTCGGTGAGGCTACCCGATTCCAAACAGTGGCTAACGCATGTGAGTGTTTCGTCAATAAGGTCGCACACGGTTTTGTCACGGAATTTTTCAAACGCTTCCGGGCTGTCACCAAGCGCGTTTTGACGTTTGTGCGACAGGAACTGTTCGCGTGTTATTTCCATATTAATATTTACAATGCGTGGCTCTTGGATAAGCGGCGCAAGTGTTATTTTTGTAGATTTTGTTTGCGAAAGCCTTTCCTTGGCTTGGGTAGCGGCCTGTTGCAAGCGTACAAGGGCAACCTTCTTTTGCCTTTTGGAAACACCGTCGTCGGCATCTTCGTCGAACAAGTCTATTTCCTCGTTGGTGAGTTTTTTGAACTCCTCGTACACCATATCCATGATAATTTTGTCTATATCGTTGCCGCCAAGGTTGTTGTCGCCGTAGGTGCTAACGATAGAAATGGTCGGCTCGCCTGCTTCTTCTGTTTTAATTTCCAGCACACAAGCGTCAAAAGTGCCGCCGCCAAAGTCATATACCAACACTTTTTTATTGGCGGCCTCGTTTACCGCGTACGAAATGGCCGATGCCGCAGGCTCTAAACGCAAATATATGCTTTCCGGGTCAAAACCGGCAAGTATTGCCGCGTCCTTGGTCATTCTCTTTTGCTTGTCGGTAGAGTTTGCCGGCACAGTAATTACACAGCCGGAAAACTCGCCGGAAATGCCCAGCTCTTCTTGCGCATATTCGTCTGCCTTTTGTTTCAAGCAGCCCAAAATTTCGCCGGCAATTTGCTCTGGTGTAAACTGAAACTCTTTATCGTCTACCACAACGGTCAGTTTTTGGTCGCTTCCCAAGTATCGTTTAATGGATAATATCGTCGACATTGGGTAAATAATTGCCGCTTCCCTGGCTTGTACACCAAAAATGCGCGATAGTTTGTTTTCGTCCTCCGGATCCGACTCAAACTGGATTGCCGTGGGGAAAATGTTGGAGCCGTCTATCGGAATGGTTTGTGCCTCGCCCTCCTGAAAATTGTAAATACTTACGACAGAGTTGGTTGTGCCAAAGTCTATGCCCAGGAATAACCCGCGTTCTGTATCTAGCCCTAAAGTACCCATGTTGTGCCTCCTTGTGTATTTGTAGTTTTCAGAAGTATATACGCAAAAATTTTAATTTAGTATTATCATAAATGTTTTGCAGGAAAAAATCAAAGGGTTTTGGTTATTATTACATGTTGTTGATAATTTTTTGTACCTGATATCAGGTCTTTATTGCACAATAAAAATACACGAACAATTGTTCTGCTTGTGTAATTTGCCACTTGGGTATCGTATGGTATAATTGAACGATAAAATTTATTTAAAGCGGAGTGTTGGAATGAAAAAATACATATTATTTGCTGTTATGCTTTTAACACTTACGGGGTGTGCGCACCAGTACGCGGCAACATACGAATGTGAGGAGCTACAAGCACTTGAAAGCGAAATAGAAGCTGTTGAAGCACTTTTGGCATTGCGGCGGACAAGTTACGAAGCGGTGCGTAACAATGTTGAAGCACAGCAACAAACCCTGGATATGTTAATGCAGTGGGAGTATATGCACACACGTGGGAGCGCAAACGAAGCGGTGCGTCAAAGCCTAATAGACCATATAAACACCACAGAATATGAATTTATAGGCACACATTTGCTTTGGGCCCATGGTGATATTCATGTGTATATAAGCCCAACGCACGCAATTGCGCAGGTTGACGGTTGGGGTACATTTATTTATCAACACAAAACAAACGAATATGGCACACATTGGCAATTACTTGGTTACGACATTATATTTGGCTTTCACCCTGTACCACCGCCGCGCGTGCGCCGCCACATTACAAATGATGGATATGTAGATGTCCATATTTTTTATAACGAATGGTGTATGGAGGAATTCTGCAACGAAGATTGCGATTGTGAATTTGGGCTTCTTCACTTCCACAAGACAGAAACCGTGCGCGGCGAATACCTTTGGGAAGAATTTATTCGCCTTATGCAATTACACCGCGGCACCTATGTATGGGATTTTTGGTTTTACGACACAAAACTGTATCTTGATATTGTACCGGGGCAGTGGTGGGGATATACAATGGGTACTGCCAGCACTGCATTTGGGCTTTTCCCCATTTTGGATTCATTAACGCATACATTCCCATGGGTTACAGAAATTGAGCTGTTATTTGGCGGGATGAGTGGGTGGGTTTATGACCACCATGGCGCATTTTACGGGGTGTATACGGTTGGCGCGGGTTTCATGGATACAGAAATGTGGCAGTGGGAACAAGAATGGCTGACACAACAAGATCAGGAGGCGGGCGAATGATGAAATATGTTGCGATTTTGCTATTCATATTGACACTCGCCGCATGTGGCAGAAGCACCCCCCAGCCGTATATCCCGGTTGCCCCGCAGGAATGCCAGCTGGAAGCCCGCTACAACGCCTTACGGGCAGAACTTGAAGAGCTAACCACCCGCCAAACCGAACTTACGCATATTGCCGCACAACAACGGCGTGACATTGCAGAGGCCACCCCGCAAGGCCAACAAGCAACGGAAATTGTAGCCAACGTTCATGCGTTTTTGGAAAGTGCCGACGCTTTCCAATTAGAAGAAATTCTGCACGGCACTAGTGTCGCACAAGCCGCATTCGACCACGACTATTCAATTATTTCCAACCGTTACGCCATAGCGCATGCGTTTTACCCAAATGGCCACCTTGCGGCAACAGTGCTGTTTATACACCGCCGATGGTGGGAAGAAATAGATGACCAGTGGATTATGCTTTCAAACTGGGAAATGGTCAGGTACGATGCTGGTAACGGGTTTGTTGGGTTTAGCACCCATGCATGGTGAATTTTTTCAAAAGGAGCTACCCCCATATGAACATCCTAATCTTAGGCGCAAGCGGCACTGTCGGCGGCGCAATATATGAAACATTAAAGACCTCATACGATGTACACGGCACATATAACAAAAACCAACAACCTAACCTCTTACCCTGGCATATTAGTGATTTGCCAGGGCTAAAAACCATGCTAAAAAATATCGCACCCGACATTATTATTTCGTCATTGGTTGGTGATTTTTTGCAACAGTCCGAGGCACATAGGCTAATGGCAGAATACTTGCAAGAAACCGGCGGGCGCATGGTTTTTATATCCACCGTCAATGTATTTGACGGCGACACGCGGGGCAACCACACAGAGGCCGCCCCGCCCTACCCCATTAGCCAGTATGGCGTGTTCAAGCAAAATTGCGAAGAAATGCTATTGTGGAAGCTAGGCGCAAAATGTTTGGTTGTACGACTGCCAAAAGTTCAACCCGCCGATGAAGTTTCTGCCATACGCAAACGTCTGGACGAAAGCAAGCCGGTATACTCAAATCTGTATTTTAACCACACCACCCCGCAAATAGTCGCAGATACAGTGCTTAGCTGTTTGAAAAACAACCGCGCTGGCATATCTCATATCACAAATGGGCAATATATATCTGACGCAGATTATGTAAATATTGTGGCGCAACAACACGGCATAACCATTACCCCCAATGTGCAAGCACTTACTGCCGAAAATTATTGCAATCTGCTTGGGTGCAATGATGTTGCGCGCCTACGTATGACAAGTGATGGCGGGTTTTATTTAACAATGCGCAAAATTACTTGACGTGCCGCGTTTGATAGTTTAGTATAGCCTAGCTGCAAATTACTCATAAGCTGGAGGGAGGGAAGTCCAATGTCAACAGTAGTTATTAAAGATAACGAGACCCTGGACAGCGCGCTAAAGCGTTTTAAGCGTGACTGTGCGAAAGCTGGCATTATGGGTGAAATCCGCAAAAGGGAACACTATGACAAACCCAGTGTAAAACGCAAGAAAAAATCTGAGGCTGCGCGCAAGCGTAAGTTTTAGTAAATATTAAGGCCATCATGGGGTAGATATACCTATCCAATGATGGCCTTTGCCACGCCCAGCGAAAGGAGAACCCCCATGACCGTACTCGTAACAGGTGCTAGTAGCGGCATAGGTTTTGAAATTGCACGTGCGTTTGCCGCTGCGGGTAACACCGTTATCCTTAACGGGCGCGACCCTGCACGCCTTGCCGCTGCTGTGCAAGTATTACAACAATATAATGTTTGCGGTGTTTGCGGCGATATGTCCAATTATGAAACGGCACGTGGTGTTTTTTCACAAATTGAGACCGCACAAGGCGCAGTAGATGTTCTAGTAAATAATGCTGGCACGGCATATTTCGGGCTTTTTAGCAATATGTCACCAAATGCTATAACAGAGGTACTTAACAATAATCTGCAAACCGCAATAAATGCATCGCACCTAGCGACACCGCACATGATACGTACCAAGGCTGGGTGTATCATCAATATCACATCCATGTGGGGGGTAGTGGGTGCTTCTTGCGAGGTGGTGTATTCGGTAGCAAAGGCAGGCGTTATTGGGCTAACAAAGGCGTTGGCAAAAGAACTTGGCCCGTCTGGTATTAGAGTAAACGCCATTGCATGCGGTGCATTCGACACCCGCATGAACCACCGCCTAACCGCAGAGGAACGCGCCGCGTTTGCAGAGGGTATCCCGCTTGGGCGGTTTGGCAACCCACAGGAAGTTGGCAACTTGGCATTATTTCTTGCCTCACCGGGGGCAAGCTACTTAACAGGGCAAATTATTGGCTTAGACGGAGGAGCAGTGTAATGGAAAAATTACTTGTTACGGGCAAAACAAAAGACCTATACGACCTTGGGAATGGGTTGTACAAGCTGTATTTCAAAGACGATATGACCGGCGAGAACGGCGTGTTTGACCCGGGGGCAAACCAAGTTGGTCTAACCGTAGACGGTGCCGGCATGGCAGGATTAAAGCTTTCCGTTCATTTTTTTGAATTGCTCAATGCATCCGGGTTTGACACGCATTTTATAAGTGCGGACATTGCCGGACGTACAATGGTTGTAAAACCCGCAAAACCATTTGGTAAAGGGCTGGAAGTGATTTGCCGCTATGTAGCACTGGGCAGTTTTGTACGCCGCTACGGCTCACTGGTGGCAGAAAACACGCCTCTGCCCGCCGTGGTAGAAATCACGATAAAAAGCGATGGCAGCGGCGACCCGCTTATCAATCAAGAAAGCCTGGAAGCCCTAGGCGTGCTACAGCCCGGCGAATACACACAACTCACCCAGCTAACCAAAGGCGTTTGTGAAATAATTAAAAATGACCTGGCAGCCAAAGGGTTGGAGCTTTGCGATATTAAGCTGGAGTTTGGCTGTGATAGCACCGGGAATATTTTGCTAATCGACGAATTCTCTGGCGGGAATATGCGCGTACGCAAAAATGGAATGGCTGTACAGCCGCTGGAACTTGCAGAACTAATATAGTCTAATAAAAAGCTTGCGGCTGGTGTCGCGGGCTTTTTTTTGTTATGCTTATAATATTCTGGCGAATTTTTGGTGATGTTAAGCATACACTTAATATGTTTGGAGGGGTTATATTGAAGAAAAGGTATGTGTTAGCAACAATTGCTGCTCTCATCATTTTATATATCGTCATCGCGCTTTGGCCATATACAGGCAGAGTTTATGTAACAGCCGAAACAAAGCTAGCATTTAACATGCAAAACTTTTTTGGCGATTACCAAAGCCCCGAACGTGTCATGCTAGTAGAATGCCCGCAAGACGCTTTCTTCCACCGGTTATTGCTCATTTCTAACGCGCAAGAAGAGATATTACTTTCGTCGTTTGCGATTCATCGCGGCGAAACAAGCGATATCATCGCAGGTGCATTGCTTGCAGCCGCAGATAGGGGCGTACAAATTTCTATTCTAAGCAATTCGATAGGCGGCACAATATCACGGCGGTATGCTAATGTTTTAGCCGCGCACAACAATATAAATGTATATATGTTTAACAGGCTCAATTTTTTAGAGCCGCAATTTATCAATGCCTCTATGCATGATAAATATATGATTGTGGACGATACATTTTTGATTTTGGGCGGCAGGAATATTGGCGATAAATATTACGCACCCGAAGGATTTACCGGACGATTGTCTTTAGATAGAGAAGTTTTGGTGTACAACACCGACCCAACATTCCAGGGCAGTATAGCCGATGTGCGACAATATTTTACAGGCAAAATTACCTCTTACCGCGCTACTGTACGTAATGTAGAAAGCAATAGCCGCTTGGAGGCACAAAAAAATGACTTTATTGGTTTATATGAATCGCATATTCAAACCCTTGAAACACGCGCATTTGATTACTATTACAATACAGTAGGCGTAAACCGTATTACGCTAATTTCCAATCCAACCGACACTACGCGAAAAGAAAGTATTGTAGCATACAACTTGATGATGCTCACCCAAAATAGCCAAACAATCATTGCCCAATCGCCATATGTTGTGCTCACGCGCCGCAACTTAGAAACATTTGCCCAAACGGTTTACGGGCGAGATTTTACGTTGCTCACCAATTCGTTGGCATCTACGCCCAACTTGCCTGCATTTTCTGCCTATCATGTAACCAGGCGCAATATATTAGCAACAGGTATAACCATTTATGAATTCCAAAGCACGGACGTGTCTGTACATGCTAAAACGTATTTGTTTGATGGCAGGCTTACGGCCATAGGCTCGTTTAACTTAAACGAGCGCAGCTTACGTGCCGATACGGAAACAATGCTTATTATCGATAGTGAAGCATTTCACGATATCGTACTTGCAGCAATTAACGACCAAATGGCACAGAGTTTGCGCGTTGGCCAGGATAATAGATATATCCCAAACAGCGCAGTAGAAGCGGCTCATACACCTATGTTTAAACGAGGGCTGTTTAGGATGGCAGGACATGCGCTACGGCCATTTAGGTTTATGTTCTAACAAGACATTTTCATTTGACAATGCCTGCGCATATGTGTTATATTCCACCTTAGCACCAGTAGCGGTGTTTTTTTGCTATGAGATACTAGGACAAGGAGAGTGGAAAAATGCGCACAAAAATTACCTTGGCATGTCAAGACTGCAAACAACGTAATTACAACACCACCAAGGAAAAAAAGAACCATCCAGACCGCATGGAAATTAAAAAATACTGCCGTTTCTGCAACAAGCACACCGCACACCGCGAAACAAAATAAGCAGTATAATTAAGGAGTAAAACCATGAGCGACGAAACAAACAAAGTAAAAAAAGAAAGCCAAGAGCCAAGCGCCGTTCAAGGCGTATTCCGCACCTATCGTGCAGAGTATAAAAAAATTGTATGGCCATCGTGGCCAACTGTTTTTAAACACACTGTTACCGTAATTGTGGTGTCACTTATTTTTGGTGCATACATTGCACTTACAGATGGTATTTTTGGCGCACTGTTTAACCGCTTTGTAAGCCTAGTGGGCTAACCCTATGGCAGAAGAAGCTAAATGGTATGTTGTGCATACCTATTCTGGTTACGAAAACAAAGTGCGGTCATCTATCGAAAAAATTATAGAAAACCGCAACATGCAAGACATTGTGGAACAAGTGCTTGTCCCTGTTCAAGAGGTTGTTGAAGTTAAAAACGGCAAGAAACAAGCTGTGCAGCGCAAAGTTTACCCAGGTTATGTGTTCATTAAAATGGTTTTGACAGACGAAACTTGGTTTATTATGCGCAACACACGCGGTGTGACAAGCTTTGTTGGCCCGGCGTCAAAACCAGTGGCACTGACCGACGAGGAAATTATTTCTATGGGTATAGAAATGGTAGACTTCGAGTTAGATTTGGAAATTGGCGAGCTTGTACGCATTATTACAGGCCCATTCGAAGGTTCGGTGGGTACGGTTACAGAAATTAACCATCAAAAGAAAACGGTGTCCATCACATTAAGTGTTTTTGGACGCGAAACGCAAGTAGAACTGGACTATCACATACTTCAACGTATGTAATCACGTGGGAGGGTTTGCACACCGGTGCAAAAATATAATAACCCGTTGGTACCACCTAGGAGGAAAATAAATGGCAAAAAAAATTACGGCTTATGTAAAACTGCAAATTGAAGCAGGTAAAGCCACACCAGCCCCACCGGTTGGCCCGGCACTTGGCCAACATGGTCTTAACATGATGGGCTTCTGCAAAGACTTTAACGAGCGCACAAAAAACGACGCAGGTATGATTATCCCTGTTGTTGTTACTGTTTATCAAGACAAGAGCTTCTCTTTTATCACCAAAACACCACCAGCAGCCAACCTTTTGAAAAAAGCTTGCGGCCTTGCTGCAGCATCAGCAATTCCAAACAAAACAAAGGTTGCTACAATTAGTAAAGCAGAAGTTCAAAAAATAGCAGAGACAAAAATGGCCGACCTTAATGCAGCCAGTATTGAAGCAGCAATTAGCATGGTATCTGGCACAGCCCGCAGCATGGGCATTGTTGTAGAAGGTTAAGGGAGGTATTAGCATATGGGTAAAAAATATATCGAAAAAGCAAAACTTGTAGATCCTGCAAGGCTTTATGACACAACAGACGCAATTGACCTGGTGCAAAAAGTCAGCGTTGCAAAATTTGACGAAACAGTGGAAATTCATATCCGCTTGGGTGTAGACTCCCGCCATGCGGATCAACAAGTACGCGGCGCGGTAGTTCTGCCGCATGGTACAGGTCGCACAGTTCGTGTTTTGGTGCTTGCCAAAGGCGAAAAAGCAGCAGAAGCAGAAGCTGCCGGCGCAGACTACGTTGGCGCAGAGGACATGATTTCCAAAATCCAGAACGAAAACTGGTTTGACTTTGAAGTTATTGTTGCAACGCCAGACATGATGGCACTTGTTGGCCGTATTGGTCGCGTGCTTGGTCCTAAAGGTCTTATGCCAAGCCCTAAAGCTGGCACAGTTACAGCAGACGTTGCAAAGGCTATTGCCGACATTAAAGCAGGTAAAATCGAATACCGCCTGGACAGGACAAACATCATGCACTCGGTAATCGGCAAAGTGTCGTTTGGTACAGAAAAATTGGAAGAAAACTTCAAAACCCTTGTGGGCGCAATTATTAAAGCAAAGCCAGCCGCTGCAAAAGGTACCTACCTAAAAAGCGTAACCCTGGCCACAACAATGGGTCCCGGCGTTAAAATTAACGCTGCAAAACTTACAGAATAGTTTAAGTCGATAATAGAAGCGGCTGTCCTTGAAAAAGGATGGTCGCTTTTTAAAATGTGGCGTTTAGCGCACACGCCTTGACAATGGCATGTTCCTATGTCAATATATTTTAGGTAAAATAAAATTTTGAAGGAGAAGTATCGGGCAACTTCTTTCTGGAATTTACAAGCAGGGGCGAAACATATCGCGTTTACCTGCGTAGAACTGGTGGCGTTTAACAGATGAGCACAATCACAACTTTTTCTGGCGAAAGTTTTAATCCGCTTGACCCGGATATAAACCAAATAAAAATCGAAGACATTGCCCATTCGCTGTCACTCTTGTGCCGCGCCAATGGGCATTTTGTGCAATTTTTTTCTGTTGCGCAGCACGCAATAAACTGCACAAAAGAAGCCGCTGCACGCGGTTTTTCTGTGCGTGTCCAGCTGGCGTGCTTGCTACATGATGCAAGCGAATCGTACCTTTCGGACATTACACGGCCAATAAAAAAGCATCTGCCAATGTATATCCAGGTAGAAGAAAACTTGCAAAACATAATATATGCAAAATTCCTGGGCGCGCCGCTGACCACCGAGGAAAGTGCCCAAATTAGCCAAGTAGACGACGACATGCTAGAAAGCGAGTTTGTGGTGTTGCTACCTAAACGGCCAATACGCCGTACTATTACACTTGTAACCAATCCTTCATATGCGTTTGAGGATTTTAAAATTGTGGAAGAAGAATTTTTGCACATTTTTACTAAACTACAGGAACAGTAAAAATGCAAGAAAACTATGACAAAGCGCAAGACGATGAGTGGGACTTTTCGGCGTACGCCTTCACAATAACAGGGATCATTGTGGGGGTGCTTTTGGTTATTCCGGCAATATTCGAGAACCGATTTGGTATAATTATCTTGGGCGAACGATTTAACAATTTCCGTGTTTTGTCACCACTATTATTCCTTTTCACTACAACACTTGTCTTCCTTAAAGACGCACTGGATGCAAGAAAAAGTGGCGGATATACAGGCTCGCTATTTACACACACTTTTGAATCCCTGCTTGAAGACACGATTTATATGGCAATTACCACGATACTGGTGTATAGCGCAGCACTTGCCGGCGCAATGTACACGTCGTGGCTAACCGGGCCAATCACATGGATTTTATTTATTTTTATCTTCCCACTTGTAAAGAAAAAAAGCCACGGCACAGGTAAAAACACTATGCCGTGGTTTTTATTGTTTATATTTACGGTTGGGTTAGTTGCCGAAATTATGACCGGTGCGTGGGTTGCCTTTCCGCTGTCATGGCTCATCATTTGCGCAATTAAACTCGGGAATATTGTACGCAAGGGCTGCGATTCCATCGACACAGTTTTTGATATAGTGTATTATGTTTTTTCTGTTGTTCTTATGGCGATGGGGTTAATCCTGGATTTTTGGATGGCGTCGTGGGCGGCGTTCCCAATTGCACTGGCTATATGTTGGATATTAAGCAAGTTTAAAAGATTTAAGAAAGCGAAAGCAGAGTGAGTCGTATTTTAAGCTGATTATTTTGTTAGTTCCTGCGCAAACGTTTCTATGCGTTCGTGCGAAATTTTAAAATTACTAAAATCGCCTTTTGTAACGGCCTTTATCACCGATTTGTCAAAGAAGGACATTTTTTCTAAGCGCGCGTCGCTGCCAAATACTTCTGTGGTTTTTGAATGTTTCAATAATTCGGATGCAAAATTGGCAGCAAAAAATTTATCTGCATCTTCTTCAAGTGCGCAACAAAGGAAAATACCCAACCTTTTTTCTAATAACGCAGTAAGATTGCGGTCGCAAAAAGCCCTAAGCTTCTTTGCTATTTTGCCGATATATACCGAGCCACCAATGGCAATTGTATCAAAGCCGTCTAATGCGGGGGGTGCGGTGGTATCATTTATGTCAAAAAGCGATACATCGCCGGGTAGTATGTTTTTTAGGTTGCTGGCGCAGTCTGCCGTGCAGCCATATTTGCTTGCGTAAATGATGAGTGTTTTCATGTTGTTAATCCTTTCAAGTTTTAGCTTTTATACTTTCAAGGGTACTTCGGAAAGGAAGTACACAAAAACATACTTAACTGCCCTGTTTGCGGTAAAACATCGGTCTGGGAGTAATTTGAAAGGGAGCGTTGGCATTTTCAGACAGTGGAGCTTTACTCTTGCGGAGAATTGTCTTCTTTGCAGGAGCGAAGTTCCGCTGTCTTTTTTACCCCAACGGGGCGCACGACAGTACCGACATGTCGATACTGTATAAGTGCGTCCGCTTGGGTAAATGATAGTCGTTCCTGTTATAAATGAATCAATCTGCTGCCTGTTCCCAGTCACCTTGCGTGTATCTTGTATCAAGCATATCGCTAATACCCGCAAGAAGCATTATAACACCTTGGACACGATGAGGTTGGATTATATAACTCCCGCGGTTGTTATCATCTTCTTTCACTAAATCGGCAGCGAGAAGCGGCTTTAAGTGATGATAAACCTGCCCCGTTGTATTATATCCACAGTTGTCAACAAGCTGTGCTGCCGTTCTTGGAGCGCGGAGCAGCGCAAGGAGCAAATTTAATCTGTCGTTGTTTCCAATGCAAGCAAGCACCTTTGTGGCGATATTGCTCTCGATAAGTTCTAGAAGCCTGTCGGCATTAACTTGATTGCTTATCCAATTAGATTGGCACCCGCTGGATGCAAAAACGCCTAAATATGTGATAAATCCTGTGGTACCTTCACTATCTGCTTTTTCACATATTTCTTCCATTAACTCCGATAGACGCTTATCGGGGCTCATGTTCCGCATTGGTTCAATGTTTTTCAACCGTTTTCCGTCGGTTCTCATTTGCGGCTGTTTGTCGTACTCCATCAACAAGCCCTTGATTTCACCTAACTGTGCATTGATGCAATCGATTTCTTTTCCATAGTCCCTATTCATAACGACCTCCTTGAAATTATGATTATACGCTTGAACGTAAATGCATAATACCACGGCACTGCAACTATGTCAATACGTATTTACGTATAAACGCAATTTTCTTTCCAGCAGAAATACATCAATCGTTGATACGTTTATCAAAAGCTACCCTTGACAACACAGTAGCTATTGCTTACGTTTCTTACTTTGTGGGTATGGCTGTGGTTCGTCAGTTAAGCCAAGCAAATAATCGGCACTGGTTTTGTGAAGATTAGCAAGTGCCAGCAATGTTTGCGTTGGCACGTCGCGCTGCCCCAGTTCATAATTTGAGTATACCTGTTGCGAGCAATTTATAAAAGCCGCAACTTGTTTTTGTGTCCAGTCTTTATCTTCACGCAAATCTCGTATACGGCGATACATAGCCCCACCCCGGTACAACTGTACCGCACTGCAATTTGTTGTATTGACTGTTACCGCATATTGCAGTAAAATGACTTAAAAGACAAAAAAAGACTTTGTGAGGAGAATAGAAATGGACTTTATTGATGAGTTGCGTAATTTTTCGTCAAGAGCCACCAAGGTTAAAGACGCATTAGTGACAGAGGATGCTGCGAAAACTGCGCTTGTATTACCGTTTTTTCAAATGCTGGGGTATGATATCTTTAATCCAACAGAATTTGTACCGGAATTTACTGCAGATGTCGGTGTTAAAAAAGGCGAAAAAGTTGATTACGCTATTGTCATAGATGGACGTCCCGTCATTTTAGTCGAGTGTAAGCAAGTTGGAGAAAAACTTGATAAGCACGCATCGCAGCTTTTTAGATATTTTGGCACGACTACAGCTAGGTTTGGCATATTGACGGATGGGATAATATATAAATTTTACACAGATTTGAACGAGCAAAACAAAATGGACTTAGAACCGTTTTTAGTCTTTAGTGTACTTGATATTCCAGAGCATTCTATTCCTGAGTTAAAGCGGTTTACGCGCAAGTCATTAAATGTGGAAAGTGCGTATATCGCAGCAATTGAGCTAAAATACACCAATAAAATAAAGGAGCTGCTTCAAAAATTAAGAGTAGAACCTACCCCCAGCTTTGTTAAATATGTTATGGGAGAAATATATATTGGGAAGCAGACGACAAAGGCAGTCGACAATTTTAAGGATATTGTTAAGCGTGGTTTTAACCAATATATCAGTGATAACATTAGGGATACGCTTAAAAATGCCATGAAAAGTCAAGATAGCACGGACGAACCAGTGGTAGAAACGGTAAATGCAGCACCCGCAGAAAATGATATGGAAGGCATCTTAACACCTTTAACACAAGAGGAAATGGAAGCATTTTCTATAATCAAGTCAATATTAAGGGAAGAATGCGACGTTAGCCGACTATCATGCCGCAATGGCACGCAATATGTATCTGTAATTATTGACGGCGGCTCGAGGAAGCGGATTTGCCGCTTTTGGTTTAAACGTAAGCGTAAGAGCATAACTATTATGGGGGAGAATAGGACTCCAGTAAGGTTTGATGTTCCTACTCTTGATGCGATTTATCAGCACTCTGATATGATAAAAAAAGCACTCAACTTGTACCTAACAACAGGCATTGTTGTAACAGATGATGAAGAGGATAATATATAAAAACATTAAAAAGGACTGCTAGCAGTCCTTTTTTTGATAAAAAAATTTGAGCTATTCGCTAGTTTGTGCTAAAATAACACAAACTAGTACAAACTACAGATACTACCGACATCACCTTTAGGGGGAACCAAAATGAAAAAAGGAAGTTATGTAATTGACACACGCTTTGAGGAGTACAAAGATTTTGTCATAACCAACCGGCGTATCCCAACTCCCATGCATGATGCCAAATTTAAAAGAGGAACAAGTATGTATAGCTGGAGGATACATGTCCTAAAGAATAAACGCCGAGCGCACGAAAGTAAAGCACTTAAAGCATTTGAATTAGAAATAGCTCCACTTCTCGACAATACAGGGGGTGCAGTTGAGGCAACATATCGTGACATCATTGGAGAAGGGTACGAAATTGTGCCGTACCAGATATACCTAAAAGACGTAAACCGTTTCCACCTATACTCTCCTAACATATATTTAAAGTTAATGGATTTTTTCGATATGGATCACCAAACATGCAACTATCTTCACCTACTATTTGATGTCATTGATAACCATAATAAAATGTCTCAGTATTTCTATAAGAATTTAGATACATACGAGACTATCCATGTCTATGATAAACCATGGGCAAATTTCCATGACAAATACGATGTCATTAACTTGCCAGAACAGATACCCAAAGCCTTTAGTAAGATCCTGACCGACCGCGAAAAGCAAGTGTTAGAATTGAGATATGGATTAAACTCATGTAATGAAAACCCCTATACAAATACGTATCGCACACACACTTTTATAAGTTGCGAGCCTATATTTGGGGTGAAGGGCGAACGTGTCCGTCAAATTTTGAAAAAAGCACTACGGAAATTATCCAGAGGGATATCCCGAGTATCATTTTTGCGTTTGCTTGAACGGTCAATTAAATATGTTGAGATTATAAAATATGTCGAATCCGATTATCATCATGTTAGTGACGGTAGGGCGACTGAAACTGATGTTGAGCCTATTGCTGCTGAAACAGGTGATTTTACTGTGCTGGAAATGTCAATTGAGGAACTGGATTTGTCGGTACGGGCCTATAATTGCCTAAAGCGTTCGGGTATCGATACTGTTGCGCATTTAACCCACATGACGAAAGAGGATCTAAACAAGTGTCGGAATATGGGGGTTAAAACGATCGAAGAGGTTATACGGAAGCTGGACGCGATTGGTGCTGCATTTGCAGAGCCAGACTGCGAAGAGTTGAAAGGTAGCTCACCCGCGATTGGCTACGACTTTCCATTTTGATTCTAAGAAAGGACTACCCCCACGGGTAGTCCTTTTTACTAACTTACATTTAAACCAAGCCAAACTTCACTTTAACATCATTTACGATTTTATCCAAAACTTGCGCTCGGTTTTTGGATACATCGTAAATATCAATGTCGTATTTTTGAAACTTGTCACGAAACCCCAGGCTATATTCGATACCGCTAGCTACCGCGCGCATTAATTCATCCTCGTTAAGATTATATGTCCAATCATTCTCGACATCGTGTTTTCTTATGTCATCAAATAATTGTTCGTGGGTTTGATTTGGGTAAATTAAGCCTATAATCAAGTATTGTGTTTTCCAGTAATCCTTGTCGAGTTCAATTACTTCCCAAATAGGCACTAATTTATCAAAATCAAAATAACCTTTTCCATCCTCGAATACATATTTGGTTCCGTTATAGTAATTAGAACGCCAAGCTAATGCACTAACATAGGACGCAAGAAAGGGGGCTATACTAGCCGCCGATGCTTTATGATCATTGGGGTTAACGATATTTAATTGAGGTAATCCTTCTGAAAACCCAATACTCAAATCATCTGTACCAATGACGCTATAATTTAATTCCTCGTTCAATTTTTTTGCCAGTGTTGTTTTGCCTGCTCTGCCAGGGCCAATGATGATGATGTTTTTCTTCATTTTGCATTGCTCCTTTAGGTTTTATTACCTTCATCTGTATAGTATCATAAGCAGCTCTAAAGCTTCAACGCTAAAGCATAGTACAGTTTAATTATAGTTATGTTTTATTTGTCGCAAAAAAAGAACCACCCTCACGGGTAGCCCTTTTTTATATCCTATAAATTAGTCAAACTTTTCGCCGCTAATCGCCGCTTGAGCCGCTGCAAGTCTTGCAATTGGCACACGGAACGGAGAGCATGAAACATAGTCTAGCCCAATTTTAGCACAGAACTGAATGCTTGATGGGTCGCCGCCATGTTCGCCACAGATACCAATTTTAAGGTCTGGGCGGGCAGAACGGCCTTTTTGTACAGCTATTTTCATCAGTTCGCCAACGCCAGTTTGGTCAAGTTTGGCTGTTGGGTCGCCCTCGTAGATGTTTTTCTCGGTATAATCGTTTAGAATTTTACCTGCATCGTCACGGGACAAACCGTAAGTCATTTGTGTCAAGTCGTTGGTACCAAACGAGAAGAATGTAGCTTCTGTTGCAATTTGGTCTGCAATAATACAGGCGCGTGGGATTTCTATCATTGTGCCAACGGTGTAGTCAAGTTGTACACCGGCAGCTTTGATAAGCTCTTCCGCTTTTGCAACAATCACATCTTTTACATACTTGGTTTCTTTAAAGTCGCCCACAAGCGGGATCATAATTTCTGCTTTAATATTAAAGCCTTTGGCTTTCTTCACTTCAATCGCAGATTCGATAATGGCTTGTGTTTGCATTTCCGCAATTTCTGGGTAGCTTACTGCCAAACGGCAACCGCGGTGCCCCATCATTGGGTTAAGCTCGTGCAAAGATTCTGCTTTTGCGCGCACTTCTGCTTCCGGTTTGCCCATGTCTTTTGCAAGGCCAGCAAATTCGCTGTCTTTTGTAGGCATAAACTCGTGCAGTGGTGGGTCAAGCAAGCGGATTGTTACAGGGTTGTCACCCATAACTTCGTAAATACCTGTAAAATCTTTCTTTTGGAAAGGAAGAAGTTCTGCAAGTGCTTCACGACGCTCTGCTTCTGTGTCGGCAAGAATCATTTTACGTACTTTTGGAATACGATCTGGCTCGAAGAACATATGCTCTGTACGGGTTAGACCAACGCCTTCTGCACCAAATTCCAACGCTTTAAGCACGTCTTTTGGCGAGTCTGCATTCGCACGAACGCCCACTTTGCCAGGGATTTTTTCTAACCAGCTCATAAAGGTTTCAAAGTTGCCGCTAAGCCCTGCTTCAATTGTAGGCACTGCACCTTTGTAAATGATACCTGTAGAACCGTTTAGGGAAATATAGTCGCCCTCTTTGATTACTTCGCCGCCAAGGGTAAACTGTTTGCTACCAAATTTAATGTCTTCGCAGCCAGAGATACAGCATGTACCCATGCCGCGTGCGACTACAGCCGCATGGCTTGTCATGCCGCCTTTGGCGGTAAGAATACCTTCTGCAACTTCCATACCCATGATATCGTCTGGGGAAGTTTCCATACGCACAAGGATAACTTTTTCGCCGCGCTCGTTGTGAGCCTCTACTGCTTCTTCAGATGTGAAGTAAACTTTACCGGACGCTGCACCTGGGGAGGCCGCAAGTGCTTTGCCAATTTGTTGTGCAGCTTTTAAACCGGCTTCGTCAAATACAGGGTGAAGCAACTGGTCAAGTGCTTTAGGGTCTACTTGCATAATTGCTTCGCGCTCTGTAATAATGCCCTCTTTTACAAGGTCAACAGCAAATTGAAGCGCAGCTTGTGCTGTACATTTTGCGTTACGTGTTTGCAAAATATACAGTTTGCCCTCTTCGATTGTCATTTCCATGTCTTGAACATATTTGTAGTGTTTTTCTAGACGGTGTGCAATATCCATGAACTCTTTGTAAATTGTTGGGTTTTCTTGTGCAAGTTCTGGGAATGGGCGTGGTGTGCGGATACCGGCAACAACGTCTTCACCTTGCGCGTTCATCATAAACTCGCCGTAAACGGTGTTTTCGCCTGTTGCACAGTCGCGTGTAAATACTACACCTGTGCCAGATTTTTCGCTAAGGTTACCAAATACCATAGATTGCACGTTTACCGCTGTACCCCACTCGTAAGGGATATCATTCATACGGCGGTAAATAAATGCGCGGGGGTTGTCCCAAGACTCGAAAACAGCGGTAATTGCACCATAAAGTTGCTCGCGTGCGTCTGTTGGGAAGTCTTTGCCTTGGTCTTTGCGATAAATATCTTTGAAAATACCAACGATTGCTTTCCAGTCGTCACCGCTCATTTCGCCGTCGTCTTTGTAGCCTTTAGCTTCTTTGTAGTCGCTAATTGCGTGTTCAAAGTCGTGTTTAGAAACGCCGATTACAACGTCTGCAAACATCATAATAAAACGACGGTAAGAGTCATATGCAAAGCGGTCGCCAGCTTTTGCGGCAAGTGCTGCAGTTACTTCGTCGTTAATACCAAGGTTAAGAACAGTGTCCATCATACCCGGCATAGATGCGCGTGCGCCAGAGCGTACAGATACCAATAGCGGGTTGGTTGTATCGCCAAATTTTTTGCCGCTTTCGGCTTCAAGTTGAGCAATGCAACCGTTAATTTGGTCTTTCATATCTGCAGAAAGTGCTTTGCCGTTGGCGTTGTACCATGTGCAAGCTTCGGTTGTTACAATAAAGCCGTTTGGTACCGGAATGCCCATGTTGGTCATTTCTGCAAGGTTTGCACCTTTGCCGCCCAAGAGGTTGCGCATTGAAGCGTCGCCTTCTTTGAACATGTAAACATATTTGTGGCTCATGGTTGAGGCCTCCTAAAAATATAATTTACTTCCAAATACAACTTACTTCAATGTTACTTTTGCGCCAACTTCAGAAAGCTTCTTAACAATTTCGTCAGCTTCTGCTTTTTGTGCGGCTTCTTTCATAATTTTTGGTGCGCCGTCAACAAGCTCTTTCGCTTCTTTTAGACCAAGGCCTGTAATTTCGCGAACGATTTTGATAACTTTAATTTTTTCTGCGCCAGCTTCTGTAAGTTCCACGTCAAACTCGGTTTTTTCTTCTGCTGCTTCGCCGCCGCCTACTGCTGGGCCTGCCATCATTACGCCTGCTGCTGCGCTTACGCCAAACTCTTCTTCACATGCTTTTACAAGCTCGTTAAGCTCAAGAACTGAGAGCTCTTTTACGGCTTCGATAATTTCGTTTATAGACAATTTAGCCATTTTTAAATCCTCCTAATTATTCTGCGGTTTCTTCCGCTACTGGTTCTACTGCTTCTGGGGCAGCTTCGGGTGTTACTTCTGCTACTGCTGGTTCAGGTGTTGCTTCCACTGCAGGGGCTTCTGCCACAGGGGCAGGAGCTGCTTCAGATGGGTTTTTTTCTGCAATGGCGTTAACAACGCGTGCAAAGCTTGCCATTGGCGACTTGAACGAGCCAAGAAGCCTGGAAATAAGCACTTCCCTAGATGGGATGTCTGCAATAAGTTGTGTTGCCGCTGCATCGTACAAGTTACCTTCTACAACGCTGGCTTTAAACTCTAGTGCCGGCATTGCTTTAAGCTGCTTAGAAACCTGTGACGCTGCTGCGGTTGCATCTTCATAAGAAAACGCCACGGCAGTGGGGCCGGCCAAGTATTCCTTCAAACCTTCGTACGGTGTGCCTTCGATAGCAAAGTTAATCATTGTGTTTTTGTAAACTTTGTAGTCGATACTGCCCGCTTTGCGGAATGCAACGCGCAAGGCATAGTCTTGTGCTACGGTAAGGCCGCAAGCGTCTAAAAGTACAACAGACTTTGCGCGATCCAACTTTTCCTTAAGTTCATTTACAACAACTTGTTTCGCTTCACGATTTTTTTGTAGATTGCTCATCTGCATCTCCTTTCTATGGGGCAAGCAATAATAAAAGCCCCAGACTGTGTTACCATAGTCTAGGGCAATTATATATAAACGTGTTGCGCTAAAAACGCACACAAATGTATACATTTACCGCCTCGGCAGGGTTTACATGCAAAGCATACCTGCTGTCTATGGCCAAATGAAAGTATACGTGCTTTCTAAAAAAATGTCAAATAAAAAATGCCAGAAAATATGCGGTATAGGGTGGAACAAATAAGCAAAAAATACGTTTACATTATCGGTAGATTTTTATCACAAATTTTAGGAGGATAAGTGTGAAAGCCTAACAGTATAAATGCGCATACAAAAAAAGCTATCAGACATAGCCAAAAAAGAAGTTACCCAGCGATTTTGGTAATAGAAGAAACGTCATAGCCCTGCGCGGCAAGAAA
>Ga0123352_10000131_pt1 | contig 86704 bp, 84 predicted proteins | sample TergutLab28metaG_FD_89700 | JGI IMG/M metagenome (GOLD analysis project Ga0123352, IMG submission 89700) | Labiotermes labralis P1 segment gut microbial communities from Petit-Saut dam, French Guiana - Lab288 P1 | ecosystem: Host-associated > Arthropoda: Insects > Digestive system > Gut ...
CTAAACCTAAGTAGATTCATATCAAGAGACTCTGTACTTGGAACCTCTGAAGACCCAAGGACTCATAACTTATATACTTACGTAGCTAATGACCCACTTAATCATATAGATCCGAGCGGGCATGTGGCTGTAGTAGGGAGTAGTTCAAGGCAGACAGCTACTGTGTTTAATAATTGTCCGCTTTGCGTAAGGGGTACAAGTTTTAGAAATGTGCCCTCATCAAGTAGAAACTGTCCTAGATGTGGCAGAAGAAACCTGCTTTGGATAGATCCGAGTCTCATCAGGTTTAATCCACCCCCTCCAAGACCTGGACCTAGACCACCAGCTCAGCCCATGCCTCAAATAAGAAGGACAAATAGAGACAATGGCTCTGCGGATAATTTGAGGATTGAGCAGGCTAGGAGAGCAGCCCATAAGAGCAATAGTAGGAATTTGCCTGGGACTGGAATTAATGATCCATCACGTGTGGTTTCTGACCCTACCAACAGGTCGACACCAAGGGTGCTTGAAGCTAAATCCATATTTCTTGTTTCGGGCATTGTGGGTGATCTCGAATTTGCTTTTGGAGCAGCAGGTGGATACACACTGCTTCAGTCGCTGATTGCTCTAACAGGAAGTGCGGTTGCAGCTAAGGCTGCTCTTTGGGGTATTCCTATAGCAGTAGTGGCTGCAGCTATAGCAGACGGGACAGAGTCTCGTGTTCAAGCTACGGTAAATTTCTCAGTTGCCAGAAGACCAGATGGGGATGTGCGTGTGACAGTGTCTGCAAACAGGACAGGCGGCACGAATTTTAGTTGGGGTAAGAGTGTCCATGTTGAAGCATGGACAACAGATGGTTCGTGGCGACGTGAAGCAAGCGGAACAGTGGGAGGTAGCAATTTCTGGCAGCAGTGGACAATTAGCGGCAATACAAGGGCGCCAGCAGTTCAGTTTCATCTTAGGCTGAGCGGAAATGTGGCCTCAAGAGTGCACCAAGATCGCATAGCAATTCCTTCGAGGTAGTCTTATGAGAGAACTATTAAACAAAAAGAACCTCTGGGTAGTGCTGTCTAGCTTTCTTGCGGTAGCTATCTTTGGTGTGGCTTGCAATTCAGAAGGGGTACGGACAGAATTCGTAGAGCTAGAACAGTCAACTGAGTCTCGCGCAAGTGTCTTAGAAAGCATTCAGCCCTTCAGAATAAATGGGGTTGCGAGCTCGGACGACTGGATTTCGGAGCAAGGCAACACACTCTCCGTGACCGGCTTTATAAATGGAGGAGGGTGGGACATGCAGGACGAAATTCAATATGCGATGATCTTTCTACCCGAAGAGCTAGAAGGCGTTATGGTGTACCATATACTTCCCTTTTTTGTAGCAGAATCTAATACTTTTGTTTGGTCTGATCTCGAAAGACCTCCTAGTAACATCGATGTTGATTTGATCATCGATACATGCGGGATACTTTTCGATAGTGGGGGCTGGTCCGATAGGTTTCCGCAGGGAAATCAGTTAGCACGTCTTGACTTTAGCGTCCATGATGGCTGGATTAAGGCAGACAAGATTAGCATGTATCAAAATCTGACCTACGTGCGCAGTGAAGCAGAAAGAGCTCTCAGGTTTCGAGAAATCCCAGACAGTAAGATGCAATACAAGGATGCACAAAAAGAAGACAGTGGTGCATATTGGCTAGATATATCTGAAGGAGATACTTATGAGTTAACTGGTGTGGTTGACGATAGTCAAAAGTATCTAAGAATCTCAAGTAAGCTGGGAAGCGCAGTAATGTATCATTTTGTGAGAATAGATGGCTTAGAAGATTCTAACGTTGAGCCACTTGAAGAGGTCATGATTTCTGTTACACTGCGAGGAGACAGGTTGATTTTTGCTGAGTGAGATTGATATGCTCTATAACCAAGAAAGATTTGACACGAGTGCAAGTCTTCAATTCTTAAGAGCAAGATACGTAGACCTAAACCTAAGTAGATTCATATCAAGAGACTCTGTACTTGGAACCTCTGAAGACCCAAGAACTCATAACTTATATGTCTATACTTCAAATGACCCACTTAATCACAAAGATCCGAGCGGGCATGTGGCTGTAGTAGGGAGTAGTTCAAGGCAGACAGCTACTGCATTCAGAAATTGCAGAACATGCGATAACGGAAGAAACTTAAGACCACTTGTAAGATTAAGGTGTGGTGTATGTGGAAGAACAAGAGTAAGTCATCCTACTCCGCCTAGAATTCCCGAGAGAGGTCCTTTGCCACAAGTTCCAAGGTCTCCATCAGGTGGAGGTGGCGGCTCTACTACTGGCGGAGGTTCTGCTGGAGGTGGAGGCACTTCAAATGTAAACTCAAGAATTACCGGCTCAGGCAGAGTAGATCACAAGCATAATAGTAGTAGTTTGCCCGGATTGCCCAGAACATACTTCAGTACTGCAGGCTACTTCTGGGTGGACGTACCTGGGTTTGCAAGAAGAGAGACTGGTTGGTTGCCAGTGAGTCCGAAGCGTCCGATATCGCCTGGCCTTGAGGTTTTTAGTCCCAGTGCTGCTATTGATATGTACGCAGTACAAACTACAGTGAGAGCCTTCGTTTTTTCTGAAAATTTCGAAGAAGCGTTTCAACAAAGGCTATTTGCCGGACAGCCTCAGCGAAGATGGAACCGGGTTCGCATAAATCAGCGTCAGGAGTGGATTTTTATACAGAGCCAATATGGATCAGTTATCGGTATTCACTCACAGCTGAGACAAACAGGCTGGAGGAATTTGTGAGCAGGAATGGTGCCCTTAAGAAAGTGATTAAATTGAACGATAGCCCATCCATAAAAGAGGATGAAAGCATGAGTACTTCACCTCCTTCTCCAAATCGCATGACTGCGATAGCGATTATGGCCGCAATCGCGCTTATCACTTTTGTCTTTGCAATCAGAAGTGGTTTTTGGATAAGCAACGCGGCCGGACTACTTGCTTTACTTGGGTTTCTTTTAGTCGTTCTTGTCGAGCTTTCCATTTGCTTTAGAAGGGGGCAAGCATTCTATCTTAGTGTAATAGTCCCACTTCTTTTTCAGCTAGCCTTTGTAGCCCCTCTTTTGCTGATCTCTTCAGGGTGGGGACTTGATTTTCCAGATTATAACTATTGGCTATGGCCTTTTTGGGTAGGCTGTTTGTTCGCGGCAATCCTTTTCTATTTTTTGATTGGACCTAGAGGAATTATTACTAAATACAGAAGACAAAAGAATACTAAGATGCACGCAAAGGGCGCGCGCCAAGTGATTTTTGCTCTTTCTAATCTGGTAGTCTTGGGTCTTCTAGTTTACGGTACGGTTCTTTGGGGGAGTATTGCTCTTGCCAGTTTTCCTCTTTTGCCTGAAGTTGCCGTTGACAACCATGCCTCTTTGTCTTCTGATCAGGAACACTCCGTTTCTACTGAAAATGATTATGAGGCGCTAGAAGTTATTGCTGGTGCTTATGTAGAGGTAGAGTACTTCTCTCTCCAAGAAGATGGCGCACTTAGACCTATCACAAGACTTTTCGATTCGGTCTATATCTTTAATCAAGATGGCACCTATGAAATTTTTCAAGATGAATTATTGCTTGAAGCAGGTAGCTTTATTATCTCAAATATCACTGATGACGTGAGTCAAGCAACGCAACTGAACCAACAAGTGCTAGAGGACTTTGCTGACCTCTCTGGATCTGGTCTGTATCAAATCGACATGAGTTCTGAAGACGGTATGTTCGCTGGTTTCCAACAGACACGCTTTATACTTCGTACAGGCGACGGAAGGACGATGATTCATGATCCTGTTTCTGAAGGTATTGCTGTTGTTGAGGAGTTTCAGTAATTTGGCAATGCAGAAGGCATCACACGGCGGTTAGTATCGCAATAGACAATTGTTATCTACCATCATCTAGTTTAGACCTTGCATCCAGCACCAATTTTCTATTTTGCTGCTCGCTCACTTGCTTCAGATGAGGAAGATTGCGTTTGTAATTAGCCCTCATGTTGTGTTGCCAAAAATATTCACCAGCAAAGATTAGCTTGTACAGCCACCTTTCAACAATTAGTGCACGTAGCAAGCGTCGCAAAGAATAGATTTTTCCCAAAGCTAGAATCAATTCTTTTTGTAGTTCGTAAGGTGAGATTTTAGCAGGGTAATGTACAACATTTCCATCAAACTTCTTCCAGTCTTCATGGATAAGTCGATGCTTGTTCTCATCATAGGCAGGTGTTGAGGGGGTAAAATACATTGACTGTATTAAAACGCCCTTGATATTGTGCTCTATAACGAAGCTGGCGATTTTTTTGTCCAACACCCACTGTATGATTGTCAGCACCTAGTATGAATAAGCCTCGAACTTCAAGTCCGTGCGCCTGTGTATTCTGAATTGCCTTTATTATTTCATCGTAGCTGCAGTGTTTATTGAACTGGTCAAAAGACTCATTCTCTAGAAATTCGATACCAAACACTATTTCAACAAAACCTGCTTTTTTCAGCAAAGTCAGCATCTCACTATCAAAGCCAATCTCATACCTAGCCTGAGTACTGAAAGGTGCTGTAATGTCACTATCGATAATGGCGTTTAGTACAGAGATTGCCCACTTTCTGTCGGCAAAAAAGTTATCGTCTGTCAACCAGACTATCTTATTGGCGCGTGGGACTATGCCAAGAAAGCGTCTATTGTGATAAGCAATGGTTTGCTCAATGTCTTCGATGACGCTTGCAACGGATCGTGTACGAATCCCACGACCTAAATGACGGATAATTGCACAGTAGTCGCAGGAATGAGGGCATCCTCTTGAAGCATGAACCTGCGCCCAAACAGTGTTATAGCTAGCCATTCTGTCATAGTTGTAGAGCAAATCATAATCAGGGATGGTATCAATATTTTGTGGCGGAGTACGATTACCCGTATGGATAAGGTGCACATCGTCAGCATCCTTGTTTAAATATGCAACTCCAGGAAAATCAACAACCTCGTCACTATTAAGCGCGCGGATGAAGTCAATAACAGATTCATCAGCCTCTCCTAAAAGGACGTAATCGCAATGATGGACAGCCTCTGAGTAATTCAGGGAGGTGTGCATTCCTCCTATTACGACAGTCGCGGAAGAATTCTGTTTGATGTACTGGGCAATCTCATAACCGCGCTGAGCATTAAAGGTAAATATTCCAATAAAGACAATGTCGGCACTTAGTACGTCATCCCATTGAACCTTTGCGATAGACTCACTGTACATTAGGGTGTCATCAATAGCGCGCTTTGCGATTGTTGTAATCATGAGGGTTCCCACAGCGGGGCTTCGGATAAACTTACCATTGGTGAAAAATTGCGCTAAGCCTTGCGGCAGGGAGGGTTGCTTGGCTCAATAAAGCGAATTTTGCGGATCATGCGGCACCTCTTTATGGCTTGTGCTGTCATTTCATGTCGCTTAGTCAATTATAGTGCATTGTATTCTCTTTGGTAGCCTATAACCTTTTCCAGTTTTGCTACACTAAATCCTATGGACACTATTTTTCAGCGTATGCAGACGTATTCGGCTCGCCACCAGTTATTTGAAAAGAATTCATCACTTTTGCTGATGCTTTCTGGTGGGGGTGATTCGGTTGCGTTATTGCATTTACTTGTGCAAGCACAGCATTTAGGATTCGGTTCTAAATATGATTTGATTGTGATGCATGTCAACCACCAGCTCAGAGGTATTGAAGCTGACGAAGATGAGGCCTTTGTCGTCCATCTTTGCAAAGAAATGGACCTGCACATTGAAGTGCGCAATGTCAATGTTGCAGATTATGCCCAGGAACACAGGTTAAACCTAGAAGACACGGGTCGTACGCTGCGCTATCGTGAGGCCGAAGCGTACCTAAATGAGCTCTGCGATACAAGGCAGCAGCCACATAGCAGCGGACGGATTATTACTGCGCATACACGTGATGACCGGATTGAGAACTTTTTTACGCGCGCTATTTATGGGTCAGGTCTTGGTGGGCTGGCAGGTATGGCACCAAGGCGAGGTCGCATTATAAGGCCCCTGCTTGACATCGATCGCACCGAGCTACGCAGATGGCTCACGATGCAGGAATATTCCTGGCGTGAAGACCCCAGTAATCAAGATACCAGTCGAACCCGCGCCTTTATTCGTGCGCATATTGTGCCAGAAGCAGAGAAGCTGCGTCCTAACTTTAGGGAAAACCTTGCAAGAACAATGGATTTAGTTGCTGATGATGACAAGTTGTTGTCAGATATGGCTCTATCTTTTGCACAGAATTTTTGCCTAGAGCGTAGCAAAGACGACCATATCATTCTTGATGCACGCCTTATGTTAACCCTCGACCCTACAATGGCACGTCGTGTTGTTCGTTGCGCAATAACGGAAACCTTCGAGGATGCATCACGTCTTGATGCTTCGCATGTGGTGGCAATTCTGGAAGGTTTGGACGTACTCCGTCACTTAATTGATAGCGGAGAAAAGGTGCCGCCGAAGAAAAATCTTTTTGTGCGCGATATCCCGCCTGCTCTGCGGGTAAAGATTAATTGCGCTACAATTGGGATTGCTCGGATTCAAGACTAGTTGGTCCCTTTAGTGGATGCGGGGGACATGGCGTTCGCTGGTTCGCTCTGGTAATTTCACTAGGTGGACTCTGAAGACATTTTCGATACCACATGAAAGGCTAAGTATTTAGTATGAACAATGAAGTCAGTGTGACCGCAGTACATCCTGATATCGAAAGGGTGTTAGTGACTGAGGAACAATTGCGCAAACGTAATGCAGATCTGGGCGCCATGATTTCACACGATTATACTGATAGAGAAGTACTTGTTGTGGGTGTACTAAAGGGTGCTGCATGGTTTGTTTCTGACCTGACGCGTCATATGACCTGTGATTTTACTGTTGATTACATGGCGGTTTCAAGCTACGGTGCAGCACATAAATCCTCCGGTGTTGTGCGTATTCTGAAAGATCTTGAGGTACCCTTAGAGGGACGTCACGTTCTTATTGCAGAGGATATTCTCGATACGGGTTTGACTCTAAAGTATTTGATCCGTAACTTTCTTGGTCGCGGTGCTGCGAGCGTCGAAGTTGCTGCCTGTGTCGTAAAAGAAGGTGCACAGGAAGAGGAAGTTGATGTTAAATATGAGGGCTTTGTGCTGCCAAATGAATTTGTAGTAGGATATGGACTTGACTATGCACAGCGTTATCGCGGTCTGCCTTATATAGGCGTACTACGACCAAGTGTGTATGAAGGCGAGTAAAACCATGAGGACCTATACATTTATACATAGGTATCTGATAGAAGTGAAGATTTAGACATCAAGAGTAGGTAGGTTGTTGTGGCAAACATTAAGCCGAATCCAAAACAAAAACCAAAGCAGGACCCAAAAACAAACCGAAGAAATTTATTGATTTATGCCGTAGCAGGCCTGCTACTGGTGTGGTTTGTGGCAGCGCAAATAGGTAACACCCTTGGTAGCGGGGAAGATCCAACAGAATTTTCCACAAATGAGTTTGAGACAGTTGCTCAGAATGGACTTATAGAGGAAGTCACTCTTACCACTAATGACGGAAGTCTTGCTGGTACGTACTGGACTAATACCGATGAGAGGGACGACGAGGATACTGAGTCAAATGAATTCATTGCCTCATGGGATCCTCAAAAGGACTTTCAAGAGTTTGCGCGAGAGTACATTGCAGATACTGGTGACTTTGACATCGATAATGCAGATACAGGCATGTGGACATCCATCCTGCTTAGCTTTCTGCCGCTACTACTAATTTTTGGTCTATTATTTTTCTTCTTTACGCGTATGACCGGTGGCGGTCAAGGCGGAGTAATGGGCTTTGGCAAAGCGAAGGCAAAAAAGACCGATAAAGAAAAGCAGACAGTAACCTTCAAAGACGTTGCGGGCTGTGAAGAAGCTCTGCAGGAACTGGCAGAGGTCCGTGACTTTTTGGCTGATCCAAAGCGCTTTGAAAAGATGGGTGCACGTATTCCAAAGGGCGTTTTGTTGGTAGGCCCTCCGGGTACAGGTAAGACCTTACTTGCACGTGCCGTTGCAGGTGAAGCAGATGTACCTTACTTCACAATCTCTGGTTCAGATTTTGTGGAAATGTTTGTTGGTGTTGGTGCAAGTCGTGTTCGTGATCTATTTGAGCAGGCAAAGGCAGAAGCACCTGCAATCATCTTTATTGACGAGATTGATGCAGTGGGTCGTCAGCGTGGCGCAGGCTTAGGTGGCGGTCACGATGAGCGTGAGCAAACTCTAAATGCACTGCTTGTAGAGATGGATGGCTTTGAAATGCAAGACAATGTAATCTTGCTAGCAGCTACTAATCGTCCTGATGTTCTGGATCCGGCACTGCTGCGTCCTGGTCGCTTTGACCGTCAGGTGATTGTAGATCGTCCTGATCTGAAGGGGCGTGAAGCGATTCTAAAGGTGCACGCAAAGAATAAGCCTTTGGCAGAAAATGTTGACTTAAGTGTTATTGCGCGCCGTACCCCAGGGTACACAGGTGCAGATTTGCAAAATCTGCTCAATGAGGCAGCGCTGCTTGCTGCGCGTGCCAACAAGGACGCTATCGAAATGTCAGATGTTGAAGAGGGTATTGATCGTGTCTTGATGGGGCCAGAGCGCAAGAGTCGCCTGATTTCAGAGGGCGAAAAGTTAACCATTGCTTATCACGAGGCGGGTCACGCGATTGTGGGGCACTATACTCCGCATAGTGATCCAGTGCATAAGGTCACAATTATTCCTCGCGGGGGTTCGTTGGGGTCAACCTGGCAGCTGCCTACCGAAGACAGATTCTTGAAGTCAAAGAAGGAAATGCTCGATGATATTGCGGTTCTGTTGTCAGGTCGTGCTGCAGAAGAGATTATTTCTGGGGACGTCACTACGGGTGCATCAAACGATATCGAGCGCGCGACAAAGATTGCAAAGGGCATGGTTATGCGCTTTGGCATGAGTGACGTACTGGGGCCACAGAACTTTGGCGAAGAGCCTGAAAATGTCTTCTTGGGTCGTGATTTTTCTAAGGGTAATGACCACGGAGAAGAGACAGCAGCAACAATTGATCGTGAAGTTGCACGCATTATTAAAGAGGGGCATGACCGTGCCTATGAAATCTTGAAGCGTGAACATGAAATGCTGTTGTTGATGGGTGAAGAACTCATGAAGCAGGAGACACTAGAAGGCGAAGAGCTTGATAAAGTATTTGCCACAGGCAAGGTCAAAGTTGAAGAAAGAGTTTCCTTGCCTGTAGAAAATGTCACAGACGATACTGCTAGCTAGCGAGAAGCCTCTTGGACCGAGCTAAGATTGAACAGGGTGTGCGTCTGATACTGGAAGGTATTGGGGAAGACGTTGACCGTGAGGGTCTTGTTGACACTCCAAGGCGCGTTGCATCAATGTATGAGGAGATCTGTTCTGGCCTACATGAGGATCCTGCAGAACACTTTAAGGTAACTTTTGGCGAGCACCATCAAGAGATGGTGCTCGTACGTGATATTCCCCTCTATTCAATGTGTGAACACCACCTGGCTCCTTTTATTGGGAAGGCGCATGTTGCTTACATTCCGGGCGATAGTGGTCAAATTTGTGGGTTGTCGAAGCTTGCCCGTGTTATTGAAGTTTTTGCCCGCAGACTGCAGGTGCAAGAACGTCTAACCTCACAGATTGCAGAGAGTATAGTTGACCACTTGAATCCGCTGGGTGTGATTGTTGTGATAGAGGCAGAGCATCTTTGTATGTCAATGCGCGGCGTACGTAAGCCCGGAGCAGAAACTATCACTTCTGCTGTCCGTGGAATTTTCCGTGATGATTCTAAGACTCGTGCAGAAGCACTGGCACTCATCCATCGCTAAAGCAAGATACCCTGTTTAGGTGAGTAATATGCAGCTTGTAAATAATGCACAAATAATGGGAGTTCTTAATGTTACTCCTGACTCGTTCTCTGATGGGGGAGCTTACCTCTGTCCAGATAAAGCAGTAGAGTTTGCTCTAGCTATGATTGATGCAGGTGCGCACGTTATTGACGTGGGAGGAGAGTCCTCCCGTCCAGGAGCAGAGCCTGTTTCTGCTAAGAAAGAGCTCTCGCGTATCCTGCCAGCTATTGAAAAGTTACGCATTCGTGCGCCAGAGGAAGTGCGTATTTCAGTAGATACCTATCATCCTGAAGTGGCTGCTGCAGCCTGCAAGGCAGGTGCGAGCATAATCAATGATATTACCGGTTTTCGTAATCCGGAAATGATTAAGGTTGCTGTTGAGGCAGGTGCAGATTGCGTAGTCATGCATATGGCAGGAGAGCCGCGCACCATGCAAGACGACCCTTTTTATGTTGATGTTGCGCAAGAGGTTTGCGATTACCTGCTAGAAAGTGCACAGCGCTTAGAGGCGGCAGGTATTCCTGCAGAACGCATACTACTGGATCCAGGTTTCGGGTTTGGAAAGACTCAGAACCACAACCTTGAATTGCTGCTGCAAGCAAATACGATTGCGGGACGCATACATGATGCGGGGTATAGGCTACTTGTGGGTATATCGCGTAAATCCTTTATTGGTGCTATCTTTGGGACTAATAATGCACTAGACCGCGACGAGGCTTCTGCTGAACTTGTGGCAGCACTTGCGGCGAGTGGTGCCGACATACTTCGAGTTCATAATCCAGGTTTAACAAGGAACGTCTTAGCAAATATGACCGCTGGTGCAGGTAGAGAAGACACGTCAAATGTCGCCTACATAGCTTTAGGCTCAAATCTTGGTGGGCCTGTAGCTAATATCGCAGAAGCTCTGTGTTATCTGGATATGCTTCCTTTGACGCAGGTAAAGGAAATTGCCCCCCCTGTAATGAGTGAGCCAGCATATGACACAGATCAAACGCCTTTCACCAATACGGTTTGCTGCATTGAGACACAGATGGGCGCTTTGGCACTTTTTTCCTACCTGCAGGCAATCGAGGTTGATATGGGACGAGAAAAAACACGGGAGAACGGGCCACGTGTTATTGACCTAGATTTGCTGAGTTATAACGATGAAGTTATTGACCTGCCTGGTCTAACAGTGCCGCATCCGCGCATGAACGAGCGTGCTTTTGTGCTGGATCCCTTGCGGGAGATTGCGCCAGGATTTACTCTGCCTGACGGTTCTCGTCTTGAGCCTGCCTCAGAGGTATACGGGGCCATTACAGCCCAAATTCCACTAGAGTTATTGCAGTCAGAAATTAATCAAAGAAAACAGCAAAAGCTAAGAGCAGCAAGGCGCGGAAACAAAGACAGTCAAAACCCTTATGATTGGAACAGCTGGAGAGGATCTTCATGAGTACATACATTCCAGGAAAAAAGAATTTTACTACCCCTGACTTTTTCGCCTATAAGGAGGCAGAAAAACGTATCGTAATGTGCACTGCCTATGATTACACACAGGCATGCATGGTTGAGGCAGCGGGAGTCGATGTTATCTTAGTGGGTGATTCGCTGGGAATGGTAACCCTAGGACATGAAAGCACTCTTTCTGTGACGATGGATGACATGTTGCGTGCAACTACTGCAGTTACTAAAGGTGCCCCAAGTAGTTACGTAGTTGCAGACATGCCTTTTATGAGTTACCAGCCGTCCCAGCAGGAGGGTATGCGCAATGCTGCAATACTTATCGCACAGGGAGGAGCGTCGGCAGTGAAGGTTGAGGGTGCTTCTCTTGAGGCGCTGGCTTTCATTGAGGCACTTGTTGCTGCAGGCATTCCTGTCGTGGGTCATCTGGGACTTACGCCACAATCAATTAATTCGTTGGGTAGCTATGGCACACAAGCGAAAGAAATTGATAGCGTCATCAGGTTAATGATGGATGCACATAGCGTCATGACTGCAGGAGCCTGTGCTATTGTGCTGGAGTGTGTGCCGGCACAGGTTGGTCAAGAATTGAGCGATATGCACATGTTACCGATTATTGGCATTGGTTCTGGGGGACACTGCGATGGGGAAGTGCAGGTATTTCATGACTTGTTAGGACTCAGTGACTTTAAGCCGCGTCATTCGAAGCAGTTCGTAAATGGTGCAGATATTCTAGGTAACGCCCTGAAAGAATATGTTCAGGCTACACGACAAGGAACATTTCCCAGTGAAGACCAATCAGTCAATATTGACCAAAAAATTATTGACGATGCTACCCCTGTCTTTGTTGAGCATTTAATGGAAAAGGTAGAGGCCTTGGGTGGCAGTACGGAACTTATCCAGAAGGATAATATGATTAGCATAGAGGCAGACTTCGATGGCGAGCCAGAGGATTCCGGCAGGTTCTTTCCTAGAGGGTCGCGTGCTCATCTCAACTAAGGAGCTAAGCAACCTTAATTCAGGTACTCTGGGCTTTGTTCCAACAATGGGAGCCCTGCATGAAGGACATGTCTCGCTGATTGAGGAATCTGTTCGCCAGTGTGACACGACAGTAGTTTCCATATTTGTAAACCCCACTCAATTTGGGGTAGGCGAGGACTTTGATCGTTATCCGCGCACTCTAGAGGCAGATATCATAACAGCAAGGGCGGCAGGCGCAAATTATATATATGCACCCACAATTAAAGAGGTATACCCTGATTATCCGGAACCTACTTTAGAGAAGAACTCTGATCCAGGGTTACTTGCTCAAAACTGGGAAGGAAAGTCGCGTCCTGGTCACTTTGAAGGGGTAGTATCTGTTGTGAAAAGATTGTTTGATCTGATCCAGCCAGAAAGGGCTTATTTTGGAGAAAAGGATTTTCAGCAGTTACGCATAATCGAAGATATGACAGTGAAAATGCAGCTACCCGTGAGAATCGTACGTTGTCCCAGCGTGCGTGATAGCGATGGCCTGGCTTTATCAAGCAGAAATCGTTACTTAAGCGCGAAAGACCGAGAGAGTGCTCTAAGCATTTATTCTGCCCTAAGAGTAATGCAGGAGACTATCTTGCAGAAAAAAAAGACGGATGTGGAAGTATTGCTCGATTTGGCACAGAGCAGGCTAAGTAGAAATATAGACCTAGACTATTTGGCATTAGTAGAAGAGCAAACCTTGGAGCCTGTTCAGTGGCTAGACTGTGACAATGAGCTGCAGCTACGAGCGATTTTTGCGGGAAAAGTTGGTTCAATTCGACTAATTGACAACATAATGCTAGTTACCTCTTAACAAATTGGTTAGTTTAGACTAACATAGATTTTGGTGGTTATTGCCACCATTGTTTTTGTCCCAAAGTTAGTTTAGACTAACATTTAAGTTAGTCTAACAAGTTTCGTCTGATAACGTGCGCGTTCTCAGACCTTCTAGAAGAGGTAAGGTATGACGAGTAAGGTACAGGATTTATATAAGGTACCAGTTCGCAGAGAGTACACGGTAGTCTCTGTACCGGAAATCGGTCTTTTGCAGGGGCTAGGCATTCGCAGCGGAACAAGAGTTGCCCTGCAAGATCGGTATGCTTTCGGCGGGCCAGCTCTTCTTAGCATTGAAGATACTTACACGGTTGCGCTAGGTAAAGATGTAGCTTCACAAATAGCTGTTCAGGAGGCTGCCTCCTGATATGAGTAAGTCAAATAAGATAAATCCCCGTGATAAAGTGCTCTTAATGGGCAATCCCAACGTGGGGAAGAGTGTTCTTTTTACCGAGTTCACAGGTATTCATGCCATTAGCTCGAACTTCGTCGGAACAACAGTGACCTATACTGAAGGACATCTGCCCATCGGCAATAAGGAATACACTCTTATTGATGTGCCAGGTACGTATTCGCTGCAGTCTACATCGGAAGCCGAGGCTGTTGCAGTGAGTTTTATGCAAAGCGGTGCCCAGGCTATCATTTGCGTTTTAGATGCTACTAATCTAGAGCGAAACCTAGTTCTTGCCTTAGAGCTTCAAAGATATAACATCCCTACGGTATATGCTCTAAACCTTACTGATGTAGCAGAGCGTCGCGGCATTAAAATCAATGAAAAGCTGCTTGCTCAAGAGTTGGGTGCTCCTGTCATTCCGACAGTTGCTGTTAAGCGAAAAGGTCTTGATGGAATCATTGGTGAACTTGACAGTTTACTGTCTGTCACAGAAACCACTGGCAGTGAAGAGGATGAATGTATTGCCTGTAGTAAGTGTTCTCTTTGCCCTGGAGATACAAGTAAATCAACTACAGGTAAGCCGGAAGACTATCCGCTGAAAGCGAAAGAGATCAGTCGTCGGGTTAGTAAAAAAATAAACTCTAAACCCAGTTTTCTTGATAAATTGGGTGACGCTAGTGTCAAGCCTTGGCCAGGGATACCCATTGCGTTTTTGGCCATTGCGCTACTTGTTGCTGTGGTTGTCTTTGGTGGACGCATTCTTCGGGCAGTACTTTTGCTCCCTCTGGTAAATAATATCATCGTTCCCTTTTTTAGAGACTTTTTTGCATCCTTTATCCCGGAAGGTATGCTTCTTAATATCCTAACGGGAGAATTTGGAATTTTCGTTATCAGCTTTGAGTGGATATTTGCTCTAATCTTTCCTTATGTGTTGTTCTTCTATATTGCCTTTTCCTTCTTGGAAGATTCGGGATACCTACCTAGGATTAGCGTGCTTTTTGACAATGTAATGCGCAGGCTGGGCGTTCAGGGTGGCAGCTTGATTTATGCCATCATGGCCTTCGGCTGCGCCGTACCCGCAATCATCGGCAGTCGTGCTGCAACATCGCGCAAGGAACGTCTCATCATTACTCTTGCAATTTGCTTTGCTATTCCCTGTATTTCTCAGTCAGCTGCGGTTATGGCACTTATGGCTGCATATGACTGGTATATGATGCCTTTAATGATTGCTTTTGGATTCTTCCTTTTTGTTGTAGTATCACTAATTGCTGGCAGGTTTATTAAGGGCAGGGTTGACTCTTTAATTATAGAGGTCCCCAACCTGCTGATTCCCGATGCAAGATCATATGGCAGGAAGCTCCTCATTCGGATGAGACACTTTCTTAAGGATGCTGAAATCCCTATGATGGCAGCGATTGTATTGGCAGCACTGTTGGCTGAAACGGGCGCGCTCGCCGTTATTGCACGTGCTGCAGAGCCTTTGGTAAGTCAGTGGCTAGGGATGCCCCGCGAGGCTGTAGTTGCGCTCATATTGGGTATTGTGCGCCGTGAAATGTCAGTGGCACCTTTACTTGCCCTTAACCTTACCCCATTGCAGGCCTTTGTTGGCGGTGCGGTGTCACTTATGTATATTCCCTGCCTGTCTGTTTTTGCTATTCTCGCCAAAGAATTTAAGATCAGAATTGCAGTAGCAGTAACTCTGGGCACGATTTTTGTCGCACTCTTTTTAGGAGGAGTCATAAACCACGTTGGGCAACTATTTTTCTAGGAGATAAACAATGCTGAGGTTGATAACAAAGGCTACGCAAAAAATAGAGTACTGGGCACCTAGTACAAAGTTGCTCTACCATATAACTTCCAGGTACTACCGCGAAGTGATTGGTAACGAAGTAGATCTTGCGAGTATTACCGCAAATGACGAGGTACTCTTTATCGGTGGAGGTTTTTGTCCCTTTAGCGCAATATTGCTGCACCAGACAACGGGTGCAAAAATCACAGTTACAGACAACGATTCCGACTGCATTCCTAGGGCGGTCAAAGCAATTAGTCAGCTGGAATTGGGTGACTGCATTCATATTCAATGCCGCGACGGAGCATGTCCAAACTTTGACCTATCGCAGTTTAGCGTTGTGCACTTCGCACTACAAATCACCCCGTTAAACCAGGTCTTTGCCGAGGTAGAAAGAAGGGTGAATCCAGGAACAAGACTTCTTGTTCGTAGGCCTAAAAACCATCTAGATAAGATGTACTGTAAGTTTTCAAATGCCGTGGTGGGCTGTTGTCGTTATGTTCGACATGGGAGTATGAGCAATATTGGGGTGACTCAACTTTACATAAAGCAGAAACCTAGTGTGGCAAGGATTGCTGCATGAGACAGATGAGTTTACAAAAGAAGCTTTGGTACGGACTTCTTGCGGTTCTTGTCCTATTCGCTTTATCACAGTTTCAGTTAGGTGATTTGTGGCAAAGCATTACGCGGGTATCGCTCTGGTCTATCGTTTTGCTTGTTGTGCTGCAGGTTGCTACGCAGCTTATGCTGAACGTTCAGTGGTATCAGATAGCAAAGTTTGCACAGTTAGACATTAGCTTTAGGGATATGCTTCGAATCAATTGTCAGGGGTCAATTATTGACTCCGTCACACCAGGGGTAAAAATTGGCGGGGAAGTTGTTCGCGCAGTACAGATTAGCCGTGCGGGAAAGTGCAGTGGGGAAGAGGGGGCTGCAATAGTTGCCGTGCAAAAGATAGTTAGTCTGAGCACTTTTATCTTTGTCAATCTTTTTGTGGTTGGTTATCTTGTGGGAATAGCTCCTTTTCTGCAGGTGCGATATCTGCAGGTTGGGATTTATGGGGTACTGGGGGGATTGCTACTGCTGTTTGTGGGAGTATTCTTGTTTGCGGACAGACTACTTTTCTTTACCCGGGGAAGAGGGGCTCAGCTTTCCTGCTCATCCCCATCAAAGTGGGCACAAATGCGGATAAAAGCTCAAGGTTTCATGATAGTTACACTGTCACAGATTTTACTTTTGCGCGGTAACGTTAAATTGTGTGTATCTTTGCTGGTGCTCTCATTTTTAGTGTGGCTTATGTATCCGTTGAAGATGTATATACTTATTGCACAGCTTTATCCCGATACTTCAATTGCAGTTATTGCCGCGATTACCTTTACGGCTTATCTGGCTGCGCTGATTCCACTATTTCCTGGTGGTTTAGGCGGATTTGAGGGCACAATGGTGACACTTCTTGTAGCAACAGGACTTGCACAAAGCGGGGCACTAGTGGCTACGATACTTTTTAGGTTCATTACCTTCTGGCTTGTTATGGTATTTAGCTTAGCTTACCTTGCCTTAGATAAGATTGATTTCTCGAAAATGCGAAGAAGTGAAAGAGCGACTATCGCAAAGGAAGGCAAGATTAAAAGAGGTTATCACTATGCCTGATTATTGGTTCATAAAGCGCATACCAAACCTATTGACAGTCTTAAACATGCTACTAGGTCTTTCAGCAATTATTCTAATGATTCGAGGGGGAATCCCTTATATGGAGATCACTATTGCAAGCCTTATCGCAGTAGGAGGAATTGTAGACTTCTTTGATGGTTATCTTGCACGTAAATGGAATGCAGTCACTGACATGGGTAAGCAACTTGATTCCTTCGCTGACCTGATTACTTTTGGTGTTGCCCCTGTATGCTTGCTTTACTTTTTGGCAGCCTATGAACAGTCCCTGTTAATTGTGCTTGTTGCCATTACTTATCCGCTGGCGGGTATCTATCGTCTAGCACGATATAACCTCAATGATTTCAAGGATCACTTTATGGGACTTCCGATCACTATAGCGGGCATCTTACTTGCGGCTTATTGTGTCGGCCACACCTTCTGGTCGCCGCATATTCCACATGCTTTGTGTATTTTCATCACAGTTGTATTTGTACTGTCTTTGTCGGCAGCAATGGTGAGCAGGTTCAGAGTGAAAAGAGTTCCTGCTTCTTTTGCGGATTAGGATAAAAGGTCGACAGCTCGTTTCCCTGGATGAGAAACAAGCTGTCAGAATTAGCATAAGTCTAATGTTTAGGCTTTATAACTAGACCATAAAGGTAGCTGCAGTAATTCTTGCACATATCTACGTTAAGCAGCTGGTCTCTTTCATGCGATCTGCATGACTCAAGTGGGAAAGTTCAACAACGCGGCTAAGGTCGAGTTTCAGCGCTTCCGCAAGCTTTGTTCCGTATTCAACGTCTGCCAGGTAGCAATGTGCGGCATGGCGCAGTTTCACGTTGTCGCTTACGGGACCAATATTAGCTGCAGTATTAGCGATTAGGACTTCTTTTTTATCCTCGGAAATCAGACGGTATAAATCTCCTGCTTGGTAGAAGGTATTATCAGTCTGATCCTCTTTTGGTTCATAACTGTCCATTGCCCCAGCTAGTTCTAGTGGAGGTTCTTTGTATTCTGGCTGCTCAGCCCACTCATTGAAGCTATTCGGTTGGTAATGGGCAGTTGCACCATAATTACCGTCTACCCTCATTTGTCCATCACGGTGATAAGAGTGCACAGGGCATTTTGGTGCGTTGACAGGAATAAGATTATGGTTAACGCCTAAACGATAACGTTGAGCATCCCCATAAGAAAACAGACGCGCTTGCAATAATTTATCAGGAGACAACCCTACACCAGGAACAATGTTTGCAGGGTTAAAGGCAGCCTGCTCTACATCTGCAAAGTAATTGTCTGGATTACGGTTCAGTTCGAATGTTCCCACAGGAATCAGGGGAAAGTCACCTTTGTGCCACACTTTTGTAATATCGAAAGGGTTTTCCCCGTGTTCCTTGGCCTGATCTTCGGTCATTACCTGAATGTAGAAGTCCCATTTTGGAAAGTCGCCAGACTCAACACTGTCAAGTAAGTCGCGCTGATGACTTTCGCGGTCATGCCCAACAAGTTCTACTGCTTCCTTGTCAGTTAGGTTTTTAATTCCTTGACGGGTACGCCAATGATATTTAACCCACACACGCTGATTGTCGGCGTTTATCATGCTGAAAGTATGGCTTCCAAAGCCGTGCATGTGCCTGTACGTTGCAGGAAGACCCCTGTCTGACATAACGATAGTGACCTGATGTAAGGCTTCAGGTAACATGCTCCAGAAGTCCCAGTTATTTTGAGGGGACCTCATGTTGGTTTTGGGGTCACGCTTTACCGCATGATTTAGGTCAGGAAAACGTAAGCCATCACGCAGGAAAAATACAGGAGTATTGTTTCCTACCAAATCCCAGTTGCCTTCCTCTGTGTAGAACTTCAAGGCAAAGCCACGAATATCACGCTCGGCATCTGCTGCACCGCGTTCACCGGCGACAGTAGAGAAGCGTACAAACATCTCAGTCTCTTTACCAATTTCTTCAAACATTCTTGCTTTTGTGTACTTCGTAATATCGTGTGTGACGGTAAACGTGCCAAAAGCACCAGAGCCTTTTGCGTGCATTCTTCGCTCAGGAATAACCTCACGATCAAAGTGGGCCAATTTTTCAATAAACCAGGGATTTTGCAGCGTCATGGGACCGCGGTCTCCTGCGGTCATGGAATTGGTATTATCTGCTACGGGTGCTCCAGCTGCGGTAGTCAGCTTCTTGTCATGATGTTCCATGTGTTCCCCCTTCATTTGTGTACAGAATAATCTATACATACTAAAAATAATAATGATTCCTATTTATTGTATCACTTGCAAATACTGAGCAAATAAAACACCCGTCCTAGCCTAGGCCTGAACGGGTGTTGAAGTTGGTCGTGTTGCTTTGAAGGCCTAAGCTTTCTTTTTTCTTGTGGCGACAAAGAAAGCTACTCCGCCTGCTACAAAGAGACCTGCTACTGTTATTGCTACGGGAATCCAACCAATCCCTGCTGGATCATCTTCCGCTTCGTCAACAGCAGTTTCAGCCTCTTCCTCAGTGTCTGTGAGGGTATCGTCTAGAGGTGCGTCAAGGTCCGCATCGAAATCTGGCATGTCTCCAGCAATGGGTTCAATGTCAATAGGGTCGCCGTCAAGAGCAATGTCTTCTCCTAGACCCTCGTCAGGAAAGATATCTTCAGCTTCTTCACCCTCTGCAAATTCTCTTTCTTCTGCTTCGGCTGCGGCTGCAATATTTGCCGTGAAGGGTGCTGTAAAGTTAGGAGTAGCGGCGGCCTGCAAAGAAAATAGTCCAGCTGTCATACATAGTGCCAGAGCAAGCACAAATAAGCTACCTTTTTGAACCTTCATAAAACATGCCCCATTTCTTGATAATTTGTCTTAAAGCTATCTGCAATTCTATCATGCGATGATAGGCTAGGTAAGGTCTAGCGACTACCTCTGATTCGCTTGCGGATCCTTGAAGGACGTGGTTGTTTGCCGGTTTCTGTACCCAGCTTTGACATGCGCTCAAAATCGGGAGTAGGGGGGATAGGTAGATATACTGTGAAGCAGCTACCATACTCTGGAGGGGGGGCATCAGAATGGGCGTCAGGCAACCTGACTTCATCTGCACCAAAGCTTGCATCAATAGTGCCGCCATGTGACTTAACGATTGCCTTAACGATGGAAAGCCCAAGTCCACTGCCGCCTGATTTGCGATCACGGCTGTACTGCTGTCTGTTGAAGCGGTCAAAGATACGTGCACGCTTGCTAGCAGGAATGCCTGGACCATCATCGAACACCGAAAGATAGGCAAATTCTTCAACGTCGGCAAGATGTTCTTCGTGTACTAAGGGGCCAAGGTCATTCTTGTCGACAATGCCGTACTCTATCCACACGTGTCCATCTTCGCCTACAGCACGGGATGCATTATCAACCAGATTCACAACAACCTGCTGAATACGGTCGATATCGCCTAGCACCTCTTCGGGCTCACCATAGGTTTCAAAGTAAACGTTACGTACTTCAATTATATGGTCAAGGGTAGCTTTTGCGCGCTCGACAGCAGTGCCCAGACTAAAGCGTGATAGTTTGATTTCACCGGTACCACCTTCAATGCGCTGAAGAGTGAGTAAGTCATTTGCTAGGCGCGTTAAGCGAGCAGACTCAGAGATAATCATATTAAGAAAGCGAACACGGTCTTCTTCCTCCATGTCTCCTTCAAGCAAGGTCTCTGCTGCGCCTCGAATTGAAGTTAGAGGGGTACGAAGTTCGTGAGAAACGTCACTGATAAAGCCAGATTCTCTTTGGTCTTCTGCATGGACATTACTAAGAGCTGATTCGCCTTCTTCTGCCATGCGATTAATCTGTTCGGATAGGCTGCGTAATTCTGTGATGTTCGATCCCCAAGTACGTGCAGATTTGTTTCCGCGGTTGTATTCACGCACCTTTTCGGTCATAGAGGTAACGTCGCGTTCGATTGCGGTTGTTGATTTGCTAATCATGAGCCATGTAATAGCAGCTATAACGATGCTGACAAAAAAGATATAGATGACATTTTCATAGTTCCCCGTGAAAAAGGCTAGGAGTGCCGCACATAAAGCCGTTGCAGACGTTGCAAACAGGCCAATATTGCGCGCATGACGCTCTATGCGTGATTTTATTGAATTGCGCGCATTAGACATTGAAGAGGGCGCTTAAGAGTCTGCCTTAAAGCGGTAGCCGTACCCTCGTACAGTCTCAATTACGTGCGAATCTATTCCCGCAGCCTCTAGCTTATCGCGCAAGCGCTTTACGTGGGTATCCACCGTTTTTGTCTCCACTAGGTATTCCCAGCCCCAGGCATCACGCAGCAATTGTTCGCGTGACAGAACTTTGCCAGCGCGCTGCATGAGGCAACTCAGCAGCTCAAATTCGCGAGGAGTCAAGTCAATAGATCCACTTTCGCAGGATGCATGATGGGCTGATTGATCCAGCGTTATTCCAGCAACAGTGATAGTGTTCGAGTCTTCGGTACCACCCTCAAATGAGCTGCGGCGCAAGAGTGCTTTGACACGAGCAGTTAGTTCACGCACGCCAAAGGGTTTAGTTAGGTAGTCGTCCCCGCCAATTTCTAGGCCAACAACCTTATCAATCTCGGTGTCGCGTGCTGATAGGAAGAGTACGGGAACATTGGACGTGCTCCGCAATTTTTTGCACACTTCGTAGCCGTTGATGTCGGGCATCATTATGTCCAAGATAACTAACGAGAAATCACCATCTGCAAATAATTCCAGTGCTGTGGCACCATCATGTGCGACCGTGACATCGTAGCCCTCTTTTTTCAGATTGTATTGCACAAATTCTGTAATCGAAGCTTCGTCATCTACGATAAGAATCTTGTATTGCGCATCAGACATTATTGAAATCCTTTCCCTATTGTAGAAGATGATACCATTAATGGCTGTATGTTTTGACTTCAGGGTTATCCGTTATATAACCTTTATATAACCTGTTGTTTTACTTGAGAGGACAAATTGAAGTGCGCGAGAAACTCATTCACATATTAGACTCATATAAGACTCTGGGAGAGAAGATGGGAGACCCAGACGTTCTGTCAGATCAAACAGAATATACGCGCCTAGCAAAGGAGCATCGCCAGCAGACTCCTTTGGCAGATCTTGCGCAGGAATATTTAAAAGTAGTGGATGAACGTGATGCGACAAAACAGATGCTTAATGAAGAAAGCGATGCAGATTTGAAGGAGATGGCTGCTGAAGAATTGCGTGAGCTTAACGCGCGTGAAGAAGAGCTATCCGAGGAAATCAAATTTATGCTAATTCCGCAAGACCCTAATGACGAAAAGGACATTATTGTTGAGATACGTGGTGGTGCTGGTGGGGATGAAGCCAATATCTTTGCAGGCGACCTGTATCGCATGTATACACGCTTTTGTGAGGCCCAGCGCTGGAAGGTAAGCGAGATTGACTCGAGCACTTCAGACTCTGGAGGCTTCAAAGAAGTTTCCTTTCGTGTTAAGGGTGACCGTGTTTATTCGGTTATGAAGTTTGAATCTGGCGTTCATCGTGTTCAACGTGTTCCGAAAACAGAATCACAGGGACGCATCCACACTTCAACGGCTACTGTTGCAGTACTACCAGAAGTTGAGGATGTCGAGGTAGAGATTAATCCTGCTGACCTGCGTATTGACGTGTATCGCTCTAGTGGACCTGGGGGACAGAGTGTTAATACAACAGATTCAGCAGTGCGCATTACTCATGAACCAACAGGCCTTGTAGTGCAATCGCAGAACCAAAAATCACAATTACAAAATAGGGAAGCTGCAATGCGCGTACTGCGTGCACGCCTCTATGAGCAAGAATTGGCACGTCAGCACGCGGAATTAGGCGAGGAGCGTCGTGCCCAAATTGGCTCAGGAGATCGCAGCGAGAAGATCCGCACTTACAATGGCCCGCAAGACCGCGTGACAGATCATCGCATTGGATGGAGTGGGTCATATAATGCAATCTTAAATGGCGGAGAGCTGAAAGAAATTACCGATGCATTAATAGCGGCAGATAGGGCGGAACGCCTAGCAGCGTCCACAGGCTAGGATAGAGTAAAGACCTATAAAGGGTTTGCGTGATTTTTTCGATAATTTGGTGATATACTAAAGAGTCCTGGGGGAACGTAAATTGAATGAATTTAGGTTCCGTGCAAACAGAAGGGGGAGGCCAAATGGCATTGCCAAAGCTTACCGATGAACAACGTAAAGAGTATCTAGAGCGCGCCGCCGCCGCTAGGCGTGACCGTGCAAAGCTTCGCAAGGAACTTAAGGCAGGCAAAGTAAGCTTTCTTGAGGTTATGAATAGGGCAGATGATCCTGTTGTGGCGCGCATGAAAGTTTTTACTCTGCTTGAATCTTTGCCTGGATACGGAAAAGCACGTGCACAGGCAGTCCTTGAAGAGGTTGGCATTGCAGAAACGCGCAAAGTTCAAGGTCTTGGTACGCGTCAACGTACAGAACTAATCGATCTCTTTTCTTAGATCTTAGATATTCGAACTTAAATATAGGGCTGGGCTAGATAGCATTTCTGCAAAATTATTCATAATTTCTGGTCCATCAGGGGTAGGTAAAGGTACCTTACTCGAAAGGGTTCTTGAGCGCAGGACAGATGCGTGGTTTTCTGTGTCTGCTACTACCCGAAAGCCGCGCCCAAAAGAGGCGGATGGTGTCCACTATCGCTTTGTTACCCGTGAGCAGTTTGAAAATTGGATTGCTGCGGGTGGATTATTGGAGTGGGCACAAGTGCATGGGGGCGAATACTACGGAACTCCTCGCGAACCTGTTCAGGATCAGCTCAATCAGGGCAATAGTGTTTTTCTAGATATTGACACACAAGGCGCACTTCAGGTAATGGATGCTATGCCAGAAGCCGTTTCGATCTTCGTCGAACCACCTACAATTGGTGAACTAGAAAAACGTCTGAAAGGACGAGGAACAGAGAGTCCAGAGCAGATTGAGGGACGCATTGCTATCGCGGAGCATGAAATCAAACAAAAGATGCGCTATAATTATCAGCTTGTGAACGATGATCTTGACGTGGCCACTGAAGAGCTTTGTCGCATCATTACAGCAGAAGAGGCACAAGAATAGAAGGAGCGTGGAGACATTTCATGTCTATTGTTAATCCTGAAGTAGATAAATTGCTTGATAAGGTTGATTCTAAGTTTACCCTTTGTACTTTGGCGTCAAAACGCGCCTGTCAGATTAATGACATGGTGCATGGTGTTCGTGAGCAGGCGCTTAGTGCTATGGCAACAAGTGAGATTGCCAAACTTACCAGTGCAAAACCTTTAGCACTGGCCATGGACGAAATCGCTCGCGGAGATGTGTCTCCGGAAGCCCCGTTGGGTGCTCAGGTCGACGATGCAGGCACTGACGCTGACGAGATGCTTGGCTAAGAAGAAATAGCCTCGCATAACCTTGTGCCAAGTACTGTCTGTTTTATATCCTTCCATGAACTTGCCTTAAAAGGAAGGAATCGCAGTGTTTTTGAGCGTCGTCTTAAAGATAATCTGAATGCCTGTCTTCGGGACACATCTTTTGATGTATCCCGCGTAAAACGTATAGCAGGGTCACTTACGGTAGCTATTCATGACTCCAGCCAGGCAGAGGAATGTGCACATATATTGGCACGAGTTCCTGGGGTAACTGCAGTTGCCATTGCCTATAAAACGAATAGAGACTGGAACACTATTTGTGAAACTGCACTACAGGCTTTGCGGGAGGCTGCCCCAGAGCAGGGAAGTTATACCTTCAAGGTAGACTCACGCAGGTCCAGCACTGACTTTCCTAAGAGTAGTATGGATATCAATCGTGAGGTTGGCGCGCACTTGTTGGCTGCGGTCATTGACGACGGTGCGGGTGTCCGCATGAAAAATCCTGATGTTCTGGTTAGCATTAAAATAGTTGAGGGTTCGACCTATATTTCCACAAGAAAGATAAAAGGCATTGGAGGCCTGCCGTCAGGATCTTCAGGGCGTACCGTCTCACTTCTTTCATCGGGGATAGATTCGCCCGTAGCAAGTTACAGAATGATTAAACGCGGGTCAGTAGTGCTAGGACTTCACTTTTCTGGTCGTCCTCAGACTAATGATTCAAGTGAACGTTTGGTGCTAGAAATTGGGGAAGTATTAGCACGTACTGGTGGTCTGGCGCGTATCTATGTTATTCCTTTTGGGGATATTCAGCGCGAGGTAGCAGCTACAGTAGAGCCGTCCTTGCGTGTGATTATGTATCGTCGTTTGATGTTGGTAATAGCTGAAAAGCTTGCGTGCAGTCAGGGAGCAAAGGCCCTTATCACAGGGGAATCTTTAGGGCAGGTTGCTTCTCAGACACTTGATAATATTGTTGCGACCAATGAGGCAGTAGAGATGCCCGTATTGCGTCCTCTAATCGGTAGTGACAAAGATGAAATCATTAACGAAGCTCGCCATATTGGCAGCTTTGATCTCTCAATACAGGACGCTGAGGACTGCTGTACGCTTTTTATGCCGCGTAGTCCAGAAACACACGCGCGTCCAAAGCAGGTAGCAGCTTCATGGAATTTGCTTGATGTGGATGATTTGGTTTTACGTGCACTAGAAAGTATTGAAGTGCACGAATTTAATCCTCGCTTTGGGGTTCATAAACCTTTGAGAGTAATTGAAGACGGAAGCGTTTAATAGGAAAGGAATATTAAAGATGACTTATTGTTCAGGATGCGGCACAAAATTGGAGCAAGGTATGCAAGCGTGCCCTGCTTGTGGAAAGATGGACGGCACCAGCGCAACTGACGCAGCGCAAGGACAAGCTTTTGCTGCTGCACAAGCAGAGGGGGCAACTGCATTTCCTCAGACTGCGCCAAAAAATGATACACCTGATATCTGGATTCCTATTCTTGCCTTCTTTATTCCTGTTGTAGGGCTTATTCTTTATTTAGTTTGGAAGGACGATAAGCCGCAGTCTTCAAGCGCTGCAGGAAAATTTGCCCTAATCGGTTTTATTGTTGAGGTCGTGATTGGTATACTGATCTTCTGCTCGATAATCTTTTTGATTTCCATGAGCACCATATAGACGCGGGCTTAAAAGAGGACTGTTTTAAGTAAGGCAGATTAAGGCTTTTAGATTAGCTGCCACTTTGAACTTCATAAGGACTTGTTGCAGCATGGGCATTAGAATACTGCATCCAAAACATCCCTGCGACCGTTAGAGCAATAAGTAGAGTCGCAAGTCCAAGGGCAATACCCTGAGATAGGCGCCGGTCTTGTTGGTGCCTGCGTTCGTTGGCTGTCTTCAGGCGCATCTCTCCATAAAGGGGGAAGTGTGAAGAATTGCTTCTATGGGAAGAGCTGTCGTAATTCAGCCCACTATAAGGGCAAAAACTGTTCATGGCTGCAGCCGCCTTAGGCGAGTAATCTTTGCCGGGAGTATTTAGTGGATTCGAACTAATAATGCGAGGCTGAACACTATCATGAACCCGTCTGGGAAAAGAGTCTGAGTAAAGAGAAATTCTATTATTTCGTCTGCGTGTGACACGGACACGTGGGCTAATTTGTTGTTTATGGTCGGATTGCATCAGGGTATTATAGCGTGATTCGTTTCAAAATAGCTACAATAGTGTTCTGAAAATACGTAGATATTTAGGGAGAGCAGATTGCAGGCGCACGAAGAGCATAAAAATGAAAAGGTAAGTTTTGGACGCTTTCTGTATAGAGTCCTAGGTGGCTTTCTTATCGGCCTAAGCGTATTGGCACCAGGCATTAGCGGTAGCATCATTGCCATTATGATGGGTATTTATAAGGATATCCTCGGCATTTTTTCTGCCCCAACAAAAAACATTAAGCGCAATGCCCTATACATTCTGCCCTTAGCGATAGGAACTGTCGCAAGTATGGTGGCGTTTGTACTGGTCTTCGGTTGGCTTTTTGAGAGTTTTGAAAAGGCTACATACCTCTTTTTTGTTGGTCTTATTCTGGGAACAATCCCCATTGCTTACAATGAAGTTAGAAAGTACGGTTTTAGTGTTATAGGTGTCATAGGGATGGTGCTTAGTGCGGCAGTTACTTTCTTTCTTAGTATTGCTGTAGGCGTGGAAACAGATGCGTACACTGCAACACAGGCCACCTTGCAATTTCATGAAATGATATATGGTGGCGTTGCCATGGGATCATCCCTTCTTATTCCTGGCATGAGTGCATCAATTATCTTAATGCTATTGGGACTTTATACAGACTTGCTTTTTGCTGCTGAAGCTATCTTGCGGGGCGAGCTTCATTTACTGGTCTATGTTGGCGTATTTGTTGTCTGTATGTTTGCTGCGGTGATAGTGACCTCACGCTTTATCAAGACAGCCTTTGAGAGGGTTCCAAAAATTGCCTATGCAGTTGTCCTGGGATTCATTGCTGGATCCTTTCTGGGTATTGGCTTTAACAGTGTGCAAATTGATGATGCGGGCTTCAATTGGCTTATTGGGGCGGTTGTCTTTACAGCAGGTACAGCACTTTCGTTGTTCTTTGCCTATCTAAACTTCAAAAAGGAAAAAGCTGATGACGAAAGAAAGTAAGAAGGTCACCTGTTCTGAAAACAGGGAGACTCAAGGCCCTATCGAACAAGATGTCCAAGAAAAGATGCAGGCTCTACGTAGCGATATTGTACGGTTTGAATCGGCGGCTCTTGCCTTTTCTGGTGGGGTAGATTCTGCGCTGCTCGCTTATGTAGCTGCGCAGGAGCTGGGTGATAAATTTATTGCAGTGACCCTGCAATCGGCACTTATGAAAGAGGCTGACGTGTCGGAGGCCACCCGATTTTGCGACACCTATGGCATAAGGCATGTTTTAATTGATATGGACATTTTGGCAGATGAATGCTTTGTGGCCAACGACCAAGATCGTTGCTATCACTGCAAGGTTGCTATTTTCTCAGCAGTGAGGGAATGTGCGGACCAGCATAACTTGAGCCATGTTATGGATGGGACAAACATTGAAGACTGTCCCAATAGGCGCCCAGGGATGCGCGTTTTGCGCGAACAAGGGATACGTAGCCCTTTGCGTGAAAACCTATTTACTAAAGAGGATATCCGAACTGTTTCAAAGCAAATGAAATTGTTTACTTGGGACAAGGTTTCAGACTCTTGTCTTGCGACACGTGTTCCGCAGGGACAGCACATAACTGCCGATGAATTGGATAGACTTCGTCGCTTTGAGGATTAATTATTGATTGCCAATTGATTAAAGTCTTGTCTAAATGGGTTTGACTTTAGTGGCCCTAGTGTTTTATTTTAAATTTCATGAAAAATTTATTGATTGTAGAAAGTCCAGCGAAGGCACAGACTATCGAGCGCTACCTAGGCTCAGACTTTAAGGTGAAATCTTCGATAGGACACATTCGTCAGATTCCTCCTAAAGATGACAAAGCTATTGATGTTGAAAATGGCTTTGCAACACGCTATGAAGTTGACCCTTCAAAAAAGAAAGTTGTTACAGAGCTAAAGCGTGCAGTTAAGGATGCTGATCAGGTGTGGCTGGCAACAGATGAAGATCGCGAGGGAGAGGCCATCGCTTGGCATCTTGCTGAAGTTCTTGATTTGGATGTAGACACAACAAAACGTATTGCTTTCAATGAAATAACTAAAGCTGCTTTAGAGCAGGCCGTTGAAAGTCCGCGTACTATTGACATGAACTTAGTTTATGCACAACAGACACGCCAGATACTGGATCGTCTGGTTGGCTATGAGCTGAGTCCTGTCGTTTGGAAAAAGGTTCCAGGAGGAAAGAGTGCAGGACGCGTTCAATCACCTGCAGTACGTTTGGTAGTAGAGCGCGAACGCGAGATTGCTAACTTTAAACCTGAAGAAAGCTTTAAGGTAAGCGCCGAGCTTCACTGTGCAGACTGCAGTGACCCTAAGGCTGAAGAGGGCGATATATTTAAGGCAGAGCTTGATCATAGCTTTGACAGTGAGGCTGCTGCTGGTGATTTGCTGGCAAAGCTCATTGGTGCTCACTGGACAGTGTCTGATGTTGCTACTAAGCCTGGCACACGTAATCCCTCAGCACCCTTTACTACTTCAACCTTGCAGCAGGAGGCCAATAGTAAGTTAGGTTTTTCTGCTCGCTCGACTATGAGTGCTGCCCAGGCTCTTTACCAGGCAGGCCATATTACGTATATGCGTACAGATTCTACGACACTTTCAAAGAGCGCCCTTGCACAGGCTGCACAATACATAAATAAAACTTTTGGTGAGGAATACTCGCAAACACGCCAGTTCAAAACAAAAAAAGACAATGCACAAGAGGCACATGAAGCCATTCGCCCAACTAATATTGCCTTAGAGGTTGCGGGCGGTAATGATTTTGAAAAAAGAATTTATCAGCTGATTCGCAATAGAACCCTTGCTTCTCAAATGGCTGCAGCACAACTAGAGAAAACCACAGTAGGCATTGATGTGTATGCCGGTGATGATAGAAGTGGCACTACAGATAAACCCGTTGCTCACTTTAAGGCAAAAGGTGAGGCTATTACCTTTGATGGCTTTCTTCGCGCTTATGGAAGAAAAGAGGGTAAGTATCTGCCCCGTATGGTCGCAGGCGATCAGTTGGCTGCTGTTTTGGTTCGTGCCAAGCAAACTTTTTCAAAGGCTCCTGGTCGTTATACTGAGGGTAGTCTTGTAAAAAAGCTAGAGGACCTAGGCATTGGACGACCCTCTACTTACGCAACTATTCTTGACACTATCAAGTCACGCGGTTATGTGAAAGTAGGCGAAGGCGAAGGTGTTGAGCGTCCTGCCGTAGAACTGACGCTGCTAGAGGATGCTACAGAGGTCATTCGTGAAATCCTAAAAGAGCGAACAGGGTCTGATAAAGGACGCCTAGTTCCTAATGCTATCGGGGAAGTGTTGTCTGACTTCTTGTTAGATTATTTTACTGATATTGTCGATTATGACTTTACGGCTCACACTGAGGAAAGTCTTGACAGTATCGAGCATGGAAAACTGGATCCTCAAAAAATGCTACAGGACTTCTATGGTCCCTTCCACGAATTGATTGAATCTGCTGATACTATAGACAGAAAAGCAGTTAGCAAGGCGCGCGAAATAGGCACAGATCCAAAAAGTGGGAAACCTATTAGTGCAAGAATTGGTCGCTTTGGACCCATGCTACAAATGGGAGATGCCGAAGATGAGGAAAAGCCTCGTTTTGCCAACCTTCCTGAAGGAACAACCATCGACACGGTAAGCCTCGAGGCCGCGTTAGAGATGTTTAAATTGCCCCGCTTGATTGGACAAACTGAAGACGGACAAGATATTAAAGCAAATATTGGACGCTTTGGTCCCTATGTGCAGGTTGGCAAGCTCTACGCCAGTATCAAAGCGCCCGATGATCCGTTTACAATTGGATTAGAGCGGGCACGAGAGCTTTATGCTGAAAAACTTAAGGCAGAAGCAGAGAAAAATATCGCTATTTTTGACAGCGGAATCAAGGTACTGAAAGGTCGCTATGGTCCTTATGTGACTGACGGAAAAAAGAATGTCACTATTTCTAAAGATATTGATCCGACTACGGTAACTGAAAAGCAGGCAAAAGAGATGATTGAGAATGCGCCTGTTAAAAAGCGTCGTGGCGCAAAAAGTACTACAAAGAAACCAGCTGCCAAGAAAGCTGCCGCAAAGAAGTCGACGACTAAAAAGACAACAAAGAAGAAGACCTAGTTATAGTGACAATAGCAGCGGAGGCAATTATGAAATCATTCGCTTCAGACAATTATTCAGGAGCTCATCCTGAGGTTCTTAGGGCAGTGGTGCAGGCAAGCGATAATCATGTTCCTTCCTACGGAGAAGATCCCTATACTGAAGAGGCGACTGACGCTTTTCGAAAACAGTTTGGGTCAGATGTTCATGTGCAAATGCTTTTTAATGGCACAGCGGCAAATATACTCTGCTTGTCAGCACTCATGAAGCCCTGGGATGGAGTTATCGCAGCGAAGACGGCTCATATTAATACAGATGAGTGCGGTGCCCCAGAACGAGTAGCAGGCATCAAGGTAATTCCAGTCGATACTGAAAACGGCAAACTGACTATAGAGGCGATTGCCCCTATAGTCGAGCAGTTACAAGGTTTTGAGCATGCTCGTCAACCTAAGGTGATATCTATTAGCAATGTTGCAGAATTGGGTACACTTTATTCGCCAGAAGAGACGCGCATCTTGGCAGAGTATGCCCATTCTAAAGGCATGTATTTGCATGTTGATGGGGCGCGTCTAGCAAATGCTGCTGCTGCTCTTGATGTTTCACTTGCAGCATTAACAAGTGAGGCAGGGGTGGATGCACTTAGTTTAGGTGGTACAAAAAATGGCATGCTCTATGGTGATGCCGCATTGTGGTTTGGTGGAGCAGCCAAAGAAGTCAAAGCTGGTAGCTTTATGTTGTGCAAGGCCTCAAGTATGCTCGGATCAAAAATGCGCTTTCAGGCTGTGCAATTTCACGCGATGTATGCTGGCACTTTATGGCGTGAGTGTGCTAATCAGGCAAACGCAATGGCAAAAAGACTGGCTGCTGGTCTACCAAAGGACTGTAAGTTAGCTTTTGTAGAAAAGGTTGGCTTTGCCAATGAAGTGTTTGCCCATTTGCCAAAAAACATTATTTCCCCCTTGCAAGAACGCTTCCACTTTTACACCTGGGAAGTGGGAGAGGATAATACAGATGTGGTGCGGTGGGTTACTTCATGGGACACAAAAGAAGAAGAGGTAGATGCCCTGCTTGATGCGATTAGAACATCAATTGAAGCTGTAGCTTAAGGAGTAACTAGTGGCAAATCGAGAACAGGTGGAAGTCCAGACAAATTTTCGTGCAGAGGAAACAGCAGGCTTTTGTTCCGTTTGCAATAAGATTGTTCCGCGCAAGGCAGATGCTAGCTGCTCAGAAGGAGAGCATGAGGCAGAGCGCGTTACAGGGCTTGTGCCACTTAATGCAGACGGACAACTTCCTTTTCAGCTACCAAAGTTCAATTGGGGTGCGGCTTTGATGCCGCCTGTATGGGGGCCTATTCACGGGGCACTATCAGGGGCGATAGTTTTGCCCATTATCATTTTTGCCCGCAATGTTTTCCAGAATGCACTTGATCTACCTGACGATGCCAGCATGGTACTGCGCGGAATTGTTTGGCTGATTACGATTAGTATTATGCTCAGTACAGTCTATTTTATGTATTTTTACGGCAGGCGTGGCTACGGACTTGCTTGGAATAAGTCTGCAATCTCTAAACAGCCAGAAGTAACTCAAGAGATGTTTGATAGCTTTTTAAAGCGTGAACGTTTATGGACGGCTTTGTCGGCGATACTCTTTGCGGGCTTTGTGTTCCTGGTAATAAATTTCTGGCTTTAAGGCTATTTCGAAAGCTTGAACTTCTGAGCCATGGATATCAGGTGCACTTTGTTTAGAGCGGGAGTGTATACTTAGTGCATGAAATTTTTTAGACCATTAGTCTTAACGCTTCTTTTTGTCACTTTTGTGGCAGGGGTGACCTATGTCACGATGCATCGCCTGGATGACTGGGGTCTTTTTGCTGACTCATCTGCAGAGGAAGTAATTTCTGAATATGAGCCTGAGGAGGCAAGCACCTATCCCTTTATTATTCCCATGGAGGGCCCTGAGGTTACAGGATTTCCTTTCGAGTTCAGTTTCCTAGATGATTACTTTTCTGTGCAGGCACAGATTGATCACCGTGTTTATCATGGTGCCATGACAGCACAGCGTGGCTTTTTGTTGACTGAAGATGCGGGCGACGAAGAGCGCTTTGCAGCAATAGCCACTTATTACAATAAGCTAACCTTTGATCCCGAAATGGATGACGCTATTGATAGCGTCATCGAGCAGATGCGCAGTATTAGAGACGACCTTGAGCTTAATAGTGACCAATACATAGAACTCATGACGAAATTTGTTCAAACAATTCCTTACGATGAGGATCGTGGTTTTGTCAGTGATCTCTACGGAAACGAAGTAAAGGCTTTGGGTGATCCCCGTATGCCGATTCAAGTGTTGGTGGACGGCAAGGCAGACTGTGATGAAAAGGTTATGCTGCTTGCAGCCCTGTTGACCCGCGAAGGATTCGGTACATCAGTCTTATTCTTTGAGGCTGAACAACACATGGCCTTAGGTGTACGTTCTGCAGAGGGTGGGTTTGCAGGAACAGGTTATGAATTTGTGGAGACAACAGGACTGAGTTATGTGTCAGAGATTCCTGAAGAATTCATAGGTGGGATAGTTCTTGAATCAGACCCTGTTGTGCTGTTGCTTGACCCTGGTGAAGCTACAGGTGGTAACCATGTGATAGATGGTCATTTTTCTGCTGAAGCTATAACGCAAGTTGCGCGCATTATCGAAGTAAGAAATACTGCGGAGACAGCGGCAGAAGAAAAGCGAGCGTTTATAGAATCTACGCCCATGACAGAAGCAGAATTTGAGCGTGAGAACGCTCTTTTTCAGGCCTGCATTACCGCGATGAATAGCTTGCGAGCAACAGTAGATAATCTGGGTTATGATACAGGTGATTTTATGGATCGCAGCGATGCTATAGAGTGGATTAATCAGTACGCTTGGTGGGAGTGAGTGCTTTAAATGTCCAATTTCTGCACTATGACATTTCTTTCAGTGTGCTTGCGCAGGTGGTCGTTTTTGGGTAGTATAGTTCGGTTCACTTTCACATTGCCCCGTGGAACTGACAGTAATCTCAATTAGGAGGATGTTCGTGAAAACTTATTACGCCAAACCTGGCGAAGTACAGCGCGATTGGGTGTTAGTTGATGCAACCGATATGGTACTGGGTCGTCTGGCTACCAGAGTTGCTGAAATCTTAAAGGGGAAAACTAAGCCCCAATATACACCACATATCGATGTTGGTGATTTTGTTGTTGTCATTAATGCAGAAAAGATTCGCCTTACAGGCAATAAGGCTGCAGACAAGAGCTATTTTTCTCATAGTGGATACCCAGGTGGCTTAAAAGAGGTATCTTTTGAGCGCATGCTGGAAAAGCATCCAGAACGCATTATTGAAAAGGCTGTAAAGGGAATGCTGCCAAAGAACTCTTTAGGGCGTTCCATGGGTAAAAAACTTAAAGTATATGCTGGACCTGAGCACCCGCACGTTGCTCAGAATCCCCAAGCAATTGAATTGAAGGGATAGTCAATGGCAGACGAGAAAAAAACAACTGCTGCAGCTGAAAAGGCTACCGAAGAAAAGAAGCCTGCTGCAAAGAAGACCGCAGCTAAGAAGGCTCCTGCTAAAAAGACAGCAGCAGAAGAAAAGAAGCCAGCAGCGAAAAAGACTCCTGTTAAGAAGGCTGCCCCTAAAAAGGTGGCTGCAAAACCAGCAGCTAAGAAGGCTCCTGCTAAACCTGCAGCGAAAAAAGTCACTAAGCCAAAGTTGGATTTACCAAAGCCTAGCGTTAGCTACAGTGGTACTGGGCGTCGTAAAAACGCGGTTGCTCGTGTTCGCATTTTCCCAGGTACGGGCAAAATATATGCCAACGGCAAAGAAGGTATGGAATATTTTGGTCGTCAAGCACTGATTAATTACATTAATGTACCTTTCAAGGCAGTTGACGTAAATGGCCAATTTGATGTGATTGCTTTACTTCATGGTGGCGGAATCAGTGGGCAAGCTGGCGCACTGCGTTTGGGTATTGCACGCGCACTACTAGAGGTAAGCGAAGAGCACCGTGCAGAACTGAAGAAGGCAGGACTCTTGCGTCGTGACCCACGTATGGTCGAACGTAAGAAGTACGGTCTAAAGAAAGCACGTAAGCGCCCACAGTTTAGTAAGCGCTAGTGCTCATTTACTTATTGATGTGTTAATTCAGAGAGTCCGCCATGCGGACTCTCTTTGGTTAAGGTATATACGCACTACCTAAGGAGTCTTCGATGTCGAAAAAACTTTTTGGAACAGACGGTATTCGGGGTATTGCAAATACAGAACTTACCCCAGAACTCGCCTTTAAATTGGGCCGAGCCATTGTGGCAACTTTGCCATCGGATGCTTTCGCTTTTACGGAAGAGTCTGGCAAGAAGGTGACAGATGTAACGGCGGCAGTAAAGTTTAGACGTCCTCGCGTGCTAATTGGTCGTGATACGCGCCGTAGCGGCAAGATGCTAGAAGGAGCCCTTTCGGCAGGAATCACCAGTGCGGGAGCTGACGCTGTACTTGCCGGTATTGTTCCCACCCCTGCAGTGTCACTACTTTTGCAGGATGACTGTTTTGATGCGGGAGTAGTTATTTCTGCAAGTCATAATCCGCCAGAGTATAACGGACTAAAGGTATTCATGGGTGGAGGCAAGAAGCTCAGCGACAAGCAAGAAGAGCAAGTCGAAGAATTGTTGCACACAGATGATGTGCCTTTGCCAAAGTTTTGCAACGATGGTGACACTTGTAAGTGTAGACCAAGTAGACCTACAGGCTCTTCAGTGGGAAGAGTCGAGGTTCTAGCAACCGCTACGGAAGAATATGTGCAAAAGCTTGTTGCACTTTTTCCTATAGGTGCACTCAAGGGTATGAAAATTGCCCTAGATTGCGGTCATGGTGCCTCGTATTCAGCAAGCCCTGCTGCACTTGAAGCTCTAGGGGCAGAAGTTGTCGTACTTAATGATGATTTCTCAGGTGATGATATTAATGTTGGCTGCGGATCTACGCACCTCGAGGTAGTTGCACGATGTGTTCGTTCAGGAGACTTTGATCTAGGTATTGCCCATGACGGTGATGCTGATCGCATGCTCGCTGTGGATGAGACAGGCGCAGAGGTTGATGGAGACCACATCATGGCAGTATGTGCCAAGTACTTAAAGGACACAGGACAAATGGATGAGCTTCCTGTGGTGGGAACTGTTATGGCGAACCTGGGGTTTGTTCGTGCGCTTGAAGGCATGGGAATTCCTGTAGAGACGACCGCCGTAGGGGATCGCTACGTGCTAGAGAGAATGTATGAAACAGGCGCGGTTCTTGGGGGAGAGCAGTCAGGGCACATTATCTTTTTGCAGCATAACAGTACAGGGGATGGATTACTCTCTGCACTGATGCTTAGTTACATCGTTGCAAGTAGTGATAAGCCACTGTCCAAGTTGACAAAGGTCATGAAAGATTTTCCTCAAGTACTAATAAATGTATACGTTAGCAGTAAAGGTGTTGAAGGATGTGCTCCTCTTCAGACTGCTATGCGCTCTGCAGAGGCTGAACTAGGAGACACGGGTCGTATATTGGTACGTGCATCTGGCACAGAAAAGATGGTGCGAGTTATGGTGGAGGCTTCTGATGAAGAGCTTGCCCAAAACCTTGCCCAAAACCTTGCCGCAGTGGTTGAAAAGGAACTGGGGTAATCATTAAGATAGTTCCGTGTATTGTATAAGTCAAAATAGCAGCGATACGCGCCTGAAATGATGAGGAGAGATAGTCCATGTCAGTAGTTCGTCTAAGTGAATATTACATGCCAACCTTGAAGGAGACTCCAGGGGACGCAGAGATTGCAAGTCATCAATTGCTGTTACGTGCTGGCTTTATGCGCAAGACGGCATCAGGGATTTACTCTCTACTGCCCCTAGGGTGGCGTGTAGTGCAAAAAATTGAGCAGATTGTACGTGAAGAAATGGATGCCTTAAAGGCGCAAGAGATGCGTCTTCCTATTATTCAGCCAGAAGAAATGTGGCGCGAATCAGGTCGATGGGATGCTTACGGCCCGGAATTAATGCGACTTAAAGACCGCCACGAACGTGGCTGGTGTCTTGGTCCGACTCATGAAGAGATAATCTCTGCACTGATTTCGACAGATGTTAAATCTTATAAGCAGCTGCCCTTTGCACTTTATCAGATGAATACAAAATTTCGTGATGAAATTCGTCCACGTTTTGGTTTGTTGCGAGGTCGCGAGTTCTTAATGAAGGATTGCTACTCCTTCCATGCGGATGAGGCTGACTTAGATCATTACTATGAGCTGCAGGCACAGGCTTATGGGCGTATTGCTGATCGAATGGGGCTAAATTGGCGCCGAGTTGAAGCTGATAGTGGTCAAATCGGAGGCAAGGTCACCGCAGAATTTCACGCGATTGCAGATGCAGGAGAAAGTGATATCGTTTACTGCGCATGTGGATATGCTGCAGATATTGATACTTTGTCAGAGGGTGAGGCCCGTGAGATTTGCCCAAGGTGTGGCATTGCCCTTAAGCGTGCTCGCGGCATAGAGATTGGTCAAGTCTTTCAGGTAGGGGTTCAATATTCAGAGGCAATGGGTGTACGGTTTGCAGATATTGATGGTACAGAGCATTTGCCCCTTATGGGCTGCTATGGATGGGGTATCACGCGCAGCCTTGCGGCAGCTATCGAGCAAAACCATGACGAACACGGAATGAAGTGGCCAACAGCCATTGCGCCTTATCAAGTTTGTTTAATTGGTATTGGAAAAGACGAGGAAGTAGCTAGCGCGCTAGAGGAGTTTGCTTCAGAGCTCAATCAGGCTGGCTTTGAGGTGGTTATCGATGATCGCAACGAACGTCCCGGAACAAAGTTTGCAGATGCGGATCTTATTGGGTGGCCCTATCAGGTCATTGTGGGTTCGCGCGGATTAAAAAACGGTGTTATTGAGGTCAAGGAGCGCATGAGTGGAGAAAAGAAAGAGCTTCCACCTGCAGCCCTTGCAGCTTACTTAGAGGAGAGGCTAAACAGCTAGCATGTCTGAATCACATGCAGTTAGAGCAGCTTGTGCGATTATTGTGCACAAGGGAAAGATTCTCGCTGCTCGTCGCTTTACGGGTAAACGCTATGATGGGTGGTGGGAATTCCCTGGTGGCAAAATAGAGCCAGAGGAAACACCAGAACAGTGCTGCGTGCGTGAGATTAAAGAAGAATTGCAGCTTGATGTTGCTATCGATCGTCATTATTACAGTGTGGATTTTGTCTATCCAAGTTTCCATCTGTGCATGGAATGTTATCTGTGTTCGCCGTTATCATCTGTTGAAGACATAGTATTAAGTGAGCATGATGACTATCGCTGGTTGGGACTAAACGATCTTTACGAGGTGAAGTGGCTACCAGCTGCTTTTGAAGTACTGAAGAGGCTGGAAGATGAACGCATATGGGACAAGTAAGTATTGCCTAGAAACTTTCCAAGTTTCTGCAAAATTTATCCCTTTGGGTGTTTACTTAAGGGTATGGGCTTTGATAGTATTGTTCCTTGCGCGACCAGACGCGCGTCTTTTGATGTATTAATAATGAATAGGATTTATAACGATGTATGCAGTAGTAAAAACAGGAGGCAAGCAGTACAAGGTCGCTGAAGGCGATGTACTGAGCGTCGAAAAGCTTGACGTAGAGCCTGGTGAAAATGTTGACTTGGATGTTTTGCTGCTATCAGGTGACGACAAAGTCGTAACCGATTCAGGTGAGCTGGCAAAGGCTAAGGTTACCGCAAAGGTTGTAGAGCACTTCAAGGACAAGAAGGTTATTATCTTCAAATTTAAAAGACGTAAAGGTTATAGACGTAAGCGTGGTCATCGCCAAAATCTGACACGTCTAGAGATTGTAAAGGTGAGTGGTTAACAATGGCTCATAAAAAAGGAATGGGTTCGACCCGTAATGGTCGCGATTCACGTTCGAAGCGTTTAGGCGTAAAGCGTTTCTCTGGTCAATTTGTAAACTGTGGTGAGATTCTTGTGCGTCAACGCGGGACACGCTTTCATCCAGGTGACCTCGTAGGTCGCGGTAATGATGATACTCTGTTTGCAAAAAGTGCAGGCGTTGTAGAATTTACTCAAGGGAAGAAGCGTCGCGTACACATTCGACCGGTAGAAGAAGTAGTAGCATAGGCGCACTGACGGTATCTACGTAGTATTAACGAGAGTCCTTTGCGGAGAGCGCAGAGGACTTTTTTTATAACAAAATCAAGAGTGGGGAGACGGAATGTTTTTAGATCAGGTGTCACTTTACTTGAAGTCTGGCGATGGTGGTGCAGGCTGTAAATCTTTCCGTCGTGAAAAACATGTTCCCAAAGGTGGCCCAGATGGGGGAGACGGTGGCAATGGTGGCAGCATTTTTCTTGTTGCTGATGCTGGACTGTCCTCGTTGATGGATTATCGCTTTAAGCATCACTTTAAGGCAGATCGGGGCACGCACGGAAAAGGTTCAAATATGCACGGGGCCAATGGCGAGGATATGCGCCTGCCTGTGCCTGTCGGAACAGTTGTTCATGATATGCACAGCAATGAAGTTCTAGGTGACCTTGTTATTGATGGTCAAGAACTACTTATTGTAGAAGGGGGACATGGGGGAAGAGGAAATCCTCATTTTACTACTAGCGTGCGCCGTGCCCCTGCTTTTGCAGAATTGGGTGAACCAGGCAAAGAGCGTGACTTGCGCTTAGAACTAAAGCTGCTTGCAGATGTTGCACTGGTAGGTATGCCCAGTGTAGGAAAGTCGTCTATGATTGCGCGCATTAGTGCAGCCCGGCCAAAGATTGCAAATTACCCCTTTACGACACTCATCCCTAATCTGGGCGTCGTAAAGGTAGGAGACAGATCTTTCGTTTGTGCTGACGTTCCAGGGCTTATCGAGGGAGCCCATGAAGGGAAAGGTCTTGGACACGCTTTCTTGCGCCACATTGAGCGCAGCGCAATCATTATGCACATTGTTGATCTCGCCGGAGGTTTTGAGGGTGAAAATAGAGATGTTATTAATGATTATGAGGTCATTGAAAATGAACTTTGCCTGCATGCAAAAGAACTCTGTGATCGTCCTCATATTATTGTGGGGAACAAGATGGACGTTCAAGGTGCAGAAGAACGATCCCGCACTATACAGGACTATGTTGAAGCAAAGGGACTTCCTTATTTTGCTGTCTCAACCTTAACGGGTGAGGGAATTGACCCTCTGTTGCACTATACGGCTGAGCGTGTTCATGAATTGCGACTGCGCGCTGCTGAAGAAGAGAGGCAAGCACGAGAAAGTCAAGAATTTGAGGCACGCTATGTGCACCGAGAACAGTTAGCCCAACGCGTGGCAAAAAGGCCCTTCAGTGTTGAGAATCTGGGTGGTGGCGTGTTCCGTGTCAGTGGAGAAGCTGTAGAGCGCATGGTCATTCAGACCGAATGGGAAAATGAAGAGGCAATTCTCTGGATGCAGGGCAGGTTTGCAAAACTTGGCCTAGAAAAAGAGCTTATTGAAAAGGGTGCCGTTGATGGTGACACCATTAGAATACTAGATCGCGAGTTTGAATTTGAGGCAGGAGTATCAGGGGATGGATGGTAATAAGCGTATAGTTGTAAAGGTTGGCTCAAATACTCTAACCAACGATTCAGGCGCCATCGATCGTCGTTATATTGCAAGTCTTGCAGACCAACTAGCAGAGCTCAATAAAGCTGGCCATGAGGTAGTACTTGTTTCTTCGGGTGCAATTGCTGCTGGCAGAGAGTTTCTAGGACTCAGTCGGCGACCGAGTGATATGGCTACCTTACAAGCTTCAGCAAGTATTGGACAAGTTGGCCTTATAGAAACCTATGCAGCAGAATTTGGAAGAAAGGGGACTACTATAGGTCAGGTGCTGCTGACTCGTGCAGACACAGAGAATGAGGTCAGTTACGGACATGCCCGTGATACCTTTGAAAAGTTACTTGAGCTAAGCGCAATTCCTATCGTGAATGAAAACGACACAGTCGCTATTGATGAAATCTGTTTTGGCGATAATGACACTCTAGCTGCGCTAGTTGCACGTATGATACGAGCAGACATGGTTGTAATACTGACTGATGTTGCAGGTCTGTACGACCAGGATCCCAACATTAACCCTGACGCCAAGGTAGTGTCTTGCTTAACGGAGGTTGGTGAAGACCTATTGGCTGAGACAAGTACAGGGGGAGGCGCGCAGAGCCTAGGTAGTGGCGGTATGCGCAGCAAACTTCAGGCTGCTAAGGTATTGCTGGAGGCAGACATCGCAACTGTACTATGTGATGGACGTCAGGCTAACGTTATTGCAGATGCCGTTGAAGGAAATCCGCAGGGCACCATTATCTGCTCTGAGGGTTTTCGTGAAAAACTAGAGTTGCTTAATAGCAGGGCATAGAAGGGCATAGAGAAGAGGTATGACTATAATGAGTATCACACCGAATACCGCGGAATCACGAGTAAGGCAGCAGGCTCGGGCTGCGAAACAAGCAGCACAGTTTTTAGCAACTACATCAATTGAGTTACGCAATAGTGCTTTAGAGGCAATATCTGAAGAGTTGATTGCAAGTGAGCAAGCAATTCTTGCCGCAAACGCACTAGATATTGAGGCTGCACGCCTAGAAGGCGTTCATGAAAGCCTTATTGATCGTCTCATGCTTAATCCAGAACGCCTGGCAGGTTGTAGACAGGCACTTGCAGAATTGATAGCGTCTTCTGACGTTCTGGGTGAAGTCGTGGAGGGCAGAACTATTACTCAGGGAATTCACATGAAGCAAGTTAGGGTGCCCCTAGGTGTTGTTGGCATGATTTACGAGGCTCGTCCTAATGTAACGATTGACGCGGCAAGCATTGCTATTAAAACAGGAAATTCTATTCTTTTGCGTGGTGGGAAAATTGCTCAGCAAACTAACGATGTCCTCGTGGAAGTATTGCGCAGAGCTCTATTGAAGACGGGGTTACCAGAGGAAGCTTTGCAAAACCTTGACGCAAGAAGCAGGGACTCGGCAGATGAACTTATGAAGCTTCATGGCCTTGTGGATGTGCTGATTCCCCGTGGGGGAGCAGGGCTTATTAAGAGCGTTGTTGAAAATTCAAAAGTGCCTGTTATAGAAACGGGTACAGGCAATTGTCATGCGTATCTACATAAGGCTGCTGAACCTGAAATGGCACTTTCTATTGTAATGAATGCTAAGACTCAACGTCCTAGCGTATGTAATGCGATTGAATCGCTTTTGGTTGATCGAAGCGTAGCGGACATACTTCTGCCTGCTATTTTGGCTGCTCTTGCAGATGCAGGTGTGACCTTGGTGTGCGATGAAGAGGCTAAGACTATTGCTTCTGCGCAGAACATTCCTGAAGGTATGCTTTTGGATGCAAGTGAAGAAGACTGGGGAACAGAATATCTTGATATGACCATCAGCGTGAAAGTTGTTAGTGGCATCGATGAGGCCATTGCACATATTAACGCATATGGATCTTCGCATTCAGAAGCAATCATCACTGACGATTATGCCGCTGCACAGAAGTTTACTACAGGTGTTGATGCCGCGGCAGTATACGTAAATGCTTCTACGCGCTTTTGTGATGGAGGTCTTTTTGGGCTAGGGGCAGAGATTGGTATCTCAACTCAAAAGCTGCACGCAAGAGGACCAATGGGCGCAAAGGCGCTTACCTCAACAAAATATATCCTTGAAGGAAACGGACAAGTCCGCGCATGAGAATTGGTATCTTCGGGGGGACCTTTGACCCTATTCATATTGGACACCTTGCATGTGCAGAAGAGGCACTACAGCAATTTGATCTCGACAAGGTCATTTTTATGGTTGCGGGGAAACCTGCACTAAAAAATACAGAGAGTGTTGCAGGTGCACAGGACCGTTATTGGATGTGTTGCTTAGCCACGGCAGATAATCCAAATTTTGAGGTTTCTACTGCAGAAATTGACCGTGTAGGGACAACCTACACTATTGATACCTTGCGTGATTTGCATTCTCAATTGGACGACGGTGATGAACTTTTCTTCATTTTGGGTGCAGATGCTTTGCGCGATGTCCCCTTGTGGAAAGATGCTCGACTGATTAGTGAGTATGCCCATTTTATTGTTACGACAAGGCCTGGTTATGACTTAGCTGAGGTTAGGACGCTGCTCGCAAAACGTCTACCTGAACTTGACTATACTTTCATGGATATGCCTGCACTAGACCTGTCTTCCTCTTTGATTCGTGAGCGGTTTATTCATGACCAGGGTAACCGCTACCTTATTACAGAGGAGGTAGAGCACTATGTCACAGAACGAGAACTCTACTCCTAACGCTGTTGATGCTGCTAGTATTGCGCGTGCAGGTAGGTATGGCTCTATTGTGCAGCAGGCTCTTCCCCTGCTTAAGGAGCGCTTAGATGATTATGGCTATTTGCACAGCTGCAAAGCTGCAGAGACGGCATATGATCTAGCGTTCATCTATCAGGCAGATAGAGAAGAAGCTTACATTGCGACATTGCTTCATGACTGGGATCGCGGTCAGCCAAAAGGTGATTTGGTGGACGCAGCTCAAAAGGTCGGTATTGAGATTACTCCTGAAGTTTTGGCAGCCCCTCAAATGCTGCACGCTCATACAGGAGCAGCACAAATTGAACAACTCTTCCCAGAGTTGCCTGACACAGTCATTACTGCCATTAAACATCACACAGTAGGGGATGAGGATATGAGCGATTTAGATAAAGTGCTCTATATTGCAGACATGATAGAGCCTACGCGCTCAAGTCCGCGTGTGACGACTTTGCGTGAAATGGTAGGCACTATTGGGTTAGACGCACTTTTTCAACAGGCGTATCAAGCAACAATGCTGCATTTGATTCATAATAGAAAGGTCATGCATCCACGTACTACGGAAGTCTGGAATGCGCTTACCATGAAAGGAATACCTGCCAGTGACTAACGGAACGACTGATAGCCTGAAAACCACTCAAGATAGCACAGAGTTCAACAGTAAGAACCTAGTAAAGGTTGCTTTTGAGGCTGCCCTTGAGAAAAAGGCTACTGACATTATGGCTCTTGATATGAAGGAGCTTCTTGTCGTTACCGACTACTTTGTACTTGCGACGGGAAGCAGTGATATTCAAGTGAGCGCCATTGCTACAGAAATTGAAAAACAACTTCAGGAGCAATGCGGAATAAAGCCAGCTCACAAAGAAGGCGCAGACGAAGGCAAGTGGGTACTTTTAGACTATCTAGATATTGTTGTGCACTTATTCCAGCCCGATTTTCGCGAGGAGTATCGAATAGAAGATCTATGGTCGCAGGCAAAGAAGCTTCGTGCAGCAGCACCGGATACAGTGGGGGAGGAAAAGGCTCCAATTGGCAAGGGTTCAACTGGTGCAGATACGAAGGTAGCTAGTTAATGGCTCGACACATTCTGCAAGTGCGTGCACGGTATATGCGTTACGCAGCTCACCGTACAAAGAGTCATCCACGATTCAGTACGCTTGCTCCCACTTTAGCGCTCATTTTTGTAGCTCTGGTATGGGGGGCCACCTTTGTTTTACAGGCTGATGCACTTAGGGAATATCCACTTTATGCGTTTCTTGCAGTTCGCTTTGGTATAGCGGCACTAATCCTTGCGATTCTTCAGCCGCGTATCTTTGCAAAGTTATCTGTCGCTAATGTAAAAATGGGATTGGCAGCCGGTGCTCTTTTGGCTTTAGGATATGTCTTGCAAACGGCAAGTCTTCTGCCTGCAGATATGGGCGGAACTACTCCTGCGAGAAGTGCGTTTCTTACAGGGGTATATGTAATCCTTGTCCCCATTTTCTTCTCAATCATAAAGAAAAAGCTTCCTGATTGGGGTGTGCGAGTGGGTGTTGTACTTGCAGTTGCAGGTCTTTGGGTATTGTCGGGCCTTAGCCTAAGTGGCGGTGGTCTATATGATTGGGTGCTAGGCGACACACTGGTGCTCTTAGCGGCCCTTGCCTATACCGCACATATGATTTTGCTTAGTTTTGCTACAGAAAAGCATTCGACATCGACTCTTGCCGTAATACAGCTGGCAGTAATCGCTGTTGTGACAGCTTTTGCTTCAATACTTACGGGGGAAGTTGCAGGTATGCCCACTGGGCAGACCGTATGGATGGCACTTCTGATTACGGGGATTTTGGGCTCTTCTCTTGCCTTTGTTGTGCAGACGTGGGCACAAAAAACCTTGGCGCCGTCACGTGTAGCACTTATATTTGTCCTTGAACCTGTTTTTGGCGGGATTTTTGGTTGGTCCGTAGCAGGGATTGTGGATGTGCGTGAGCTTATTGGGGCGACTCTTCTTATAGGTGGTATATTGTCTGCAGAGATCATAGCGGCAAGAAAAATGGATAAAACTGGAGAATCCTACCAGCCTGCTTTAGAGGGGATCCCTGTGATTTCCAAATCGACAAAGGAGCAAGCTAAGCGTCGTCGCAAGCTGCGTAAACGCATGCGTCGCAAAGGCGCAGGTGACGACTTCCAAATATAGGCTCTTTACTCCAGTCGGCTAAAGTGGTTAACTAGAATGCACCATAAGTTAGTTAAGGCAACATCAGAGTGAGTCTGCTCAGTATCATGAGCTTTCTTAAAGGGATTCATTCAAAACTCGCACATAAATAGGCTATGTCCTCATCATGCGTGAATTTGTGTATTTTTGCTATACTTACAGGTTAATACTAAAAATTAGGCATATTAGACATTGACAAGGAAAGGGTGATTTATGAGACCTATCCAAATAACGGACACTACACTCCGGGATGGCCACCAATCATTATGGGCCACGCGCATGGAAACCAGCGACATGGTCCCCATTCTTCCAAAAATGGATAAGGTGGGCTACTGGGCAATGGAAGCCTGGGGCGGCGCAACATTCGATACCTGTCTGCGCTTTCTTGATGAAAACCCTTGGGAACGTCTTCGCACTATCAAAAAGCATGCTCCTAATACGCCTTTAAAGATGCTTACGCGCGGACAAAATCTTGTTGGGTATAAGCATTATTCAGATGAGATAGTTCATCGCTTTACTGCAGCATCCTATCGCAACGGTCTTGAAGTTTTCCGCGTATTTGATGCACTTAACGATATTCGTAACGTCAAATCTTCAGCTGAGGCGATTCTAGAGGCTGGTGGACACTTTCAGGGCACAATCAGCTACACTATCAGTCCCGTTCACACCATTGATTCTTTTGTTGAGTATGCCCAACAGCTTAAAGAGCTGGGAGCTCATAGTATTTGCTGTAAAGACATGGCAGGTATGATGACCCCTTATGTTACTGAAGAATTGGTAACTAAACTTAAAAAAGAAGTTGGTCTACCTGTTCAGCTGCACTGCCATTACATCGGCGGTATGGCCCCGATGAACTATCTCAAGGGTATCGAGGCTGGTGCAGATACTATTGATACTGCGGTTGTGGCGCTTGCCTTTGGCAATAGCCAGCCAGCAGGTGAGACTTTAGTAGCTGCATTGCGAGACACACAGTATGACACAGGTCTTGACTTCGATAAACTGATTGAAATTGCAGAATATTGGGAGGGTGTCCGTACGGCAAAGGGCTATAAACGCGGAACAACTTCACTGCTATCTTTAGAGGTTTATTCGCATCAAGTGCCAGGCGGCATGATGTCAAACCTTGTCAGCCAGCTTGAAATTCAAAATGCAAGCGAGCGCCTACCAGAAGTACTGAAAGAAATTCCAAAGGTGCGTGCAGAAGTGGGTTATCCTCCGTTGGTTACTCCTATGAGTCAGATTGTGGGAACACAATCGGTGCTTAACGTTTTAACGGGTAAACGTTGGAGTATTGTCCCGCAAGAAATGCGCGATTATGTCCTGGGCTACTATGGTCTGCCACCAGCCCCTATTAACGAAGATGTGCTGGCGAAAGTCATCAAAGACAGTGGCAAAGAACCGCTTGACCCAAGCATTGCCCCTGGTTCATTAGTTACAACGACTTATGCAGAAGTCGAAGAAGAGATTGGCGATTTGGCAAAGAGTGAAGAGGATGTGCTGATGTATGCACTCTTTCCTAATGAGGCCCGTGCCTATCTTGAAAGACACCACGGAGACGTTGAAGACAAGATATTTATGACCGGCGATGAAGCAAACGTAGATAGAGAGGACGAAGAAACCATGGATGTACGTCACATTGAGACCCTAATTAAGGCTCTTGATTCTTCTGGAGTAGCAGAAGTAGTCATCAGTGAGGGAGATAGTCAAGTAGCGTTGCGTAAGGCAAATGCTCCTGGTACGGCTCCTGCCGTCCCTGCTGCTGCCCCTGTAGCAGTCCCAGCTCCTACTGTTGCACCTGCTCCTGTGGTCGAGGCTGCCCCTGCACCCGTAACTGAGGTTGCTGCCGACGAGCGCCCGGCAAACTGGATTGCAGTTACTGCGCCTATGGTAGGAACATTCTATGATAAGCCTTCTCCTGAATCGGCACCCTTTGTAGCTGTAGGCGATACCGTAAAAGCGGGCGATGCAGTATGCATTCTTGAAGCGATGAAGCTTATGAGCGAGATCACTGTCGAGGAAGACAGTGTGGTTCGTGAGATCCTATGCGAGAGTGGTGACGCTTTAGGGTTTGGCGACGTCATCATGTACGTAGAACCAGCATAAAGGCAGTAAGAGAGGGTAATCTAATGTTTAAGAAGATTCTTGTAGCTAACAGAGGTGAGGTAGCGCTACGTGTTATGCGTTCTGCACGTGAGATGGGCATCAAGACAGTTGCAGTGTACTCTCAGGCCGACGTTAATTCTCGCCATGTAGAGGAAGCCGATGAGGCAATTTGTATTGGGCCTGCTCCGTCAAATCAGTCTTACCTTGTGATTCCCAATATCATCCAGGCGGCACTACAAACAGGTGCGGAAGCTATTCATCCGGGTTATGGTTTTCTTGCAGAAAATGCGGAATTCGCGCGGGCATGCACTGATAATGGTCTGAAGTTTATTGGACCATCCCCTGAAGCCATTAACAAAATGGGTAATAAGTCTATTGCGCGTGAAACGGCAACCGCTGCTGGTGTACCTGTAGTACCTGGTTCACCTGGGGCTATCGAAACGGTAGACGAGGCTCGCGCTTTCGCAGATAGAGTTGGCTATCCCGTACTGGTTAAGGCCAGTGCAGGTGGTGGCGGTAAGGGCATGCGAGTTGCTGTAGACGCTGATGACCTGCAGAAGCAATGGGATGCGGCGCGCACTGAGGCTTTGGCGGCCTTTGGGGATGACACTGTTTACCTTGAGAAGTACCTACTGCGTCCACGTCATATAGAGATTCAGATCTTGGTTGATCAGAATGGTAAGGGTGCCTATCTTTACGAACGCGACTGTAGTGTTCAGCGTCGTCACCAGAAGCTAATTGAAGAGGCTCCTTCAGTAGCCTTGACTCCGGAACGTCGTAAGGAAATGGGTGAAGCGGCTCTACAGCTTGCAGCATCTGTAGATTATGAGGGCGCCGGTACGGTAGAGTGTTTATTTGATCAAGACGGCAGCTTTTACTTTATGGAAATGAATACACGTATCCAAGTAGAGCACTGTGTGACTGAAATGATTGTTGATCGCGATATTGTTGCAGAGCAAATCAGTATTGCCTATGGTAATCCGCTGTCGTTCTCTCAGGAAGACTTGAGCATTCGTGGACATGCCATTGAGTTCCGCATTAATGCAGAAGATCCTCGCAAGAACTTCCAGCCTAGTCCAGGTCGCGTAACCCGCTTTGCTGTTCCTGGTGGTTATGGTGTACGCGTTGATACTTACCTAGAGGCAGGCAAGGACATTCCTCCTTTTTATGATTCGCTTGTGGCAAAGTTGCTTGTATGGGGTGCAACCCGCGAAGAGGCTATTGCTCGCGGCAAGCGCGCTTTGAAGGAATTCCATGTTGAGGGAATTGCAACAACAATCGACTTCCATTATGCTGCACTTGATAGACCTGTGTTTGAAACGGGTGAAGTCTATACAGACTTCTTAGAGAAAGAAATGGGAGATTGGGATGTCGAATAGAGTAGAGTTCGATGGCTTGTCAGTGGCTCCGAACGTGCTAGAGACAATCGTTCGTATTGCAAGTGAGCAAGTTGATGGTGTTGTGGCCGTAGGGGGAACCCCCATTACAGGGGCTGCCTCTATCTTTAAGTCAAGAGGACCTTCCGTAGAGGTAAGCGCTGCTGACGAAGGTGAAGCTTTAGATGTTGCCGTGTATATTACTGCACGTTATGGCATGAAGCTGACTGATTTAGGTGAAGAGGTTCAAAAGGCTGTGCTTGATGCACTTGGCTCACAGTTAGGTGTTGAAGCTGCTAACATCGATGTGTATATCGAGGGATTGCAGTTTGAAGGCTAAGCGTGACTAAACTTCCCAAATCGCATAGTAGAACTTTTGCAAGGTATTACGCTCTGCGTCTGCTCTATCAACTAGAGCTCGCAGAGCGCTTGCTTGATGACGTATTAGAAGAAGGTCCCCAGGCGATTCCGCAGGATCAGCTAGAGGATTGTTTGCATCTGTGCGAAAGCAAGGAAGATTGCGAACAGTTCAAATTTTTTGAGCTTTTTGCAGGGGAGCCTAAGGGTTATGCACTCGAGATTGTTCGTGGCCTTGAGACGCGCCGTGTAGAGGTTGATATGCTGCTAGACAGCGTGCTACAGCACTGGTCGTTGTATCGTATGCCGCCAGCAGATCGCAGCATTGCACGTATTGGCGTGTGGGAAATTATGTACAACGATTCGGTGCCAGATTCGGTTGCAATCAATGAAGCTGTTACCCTAGCTAAAGAGTTTGGCGGGGAGGATACCTCCAAATTCATCAATGGTGTTCTGGGTAAAATTGTAAAGCTGAAAGAAGCAGAGGACAGCAGTGATACAGCAGCCAGTACATAAGTAGAAGAATGGCAGGAACTAGATAATGACAGATACCTATGCTGCCGCTAAAGAGCAGCTAGATGACATAGTTACACAGGTGCGCAAAAAGGATGTCTCGCTGGAGCGAAGCCTTGACTTGCTAGAAGAGGGCGTAGCGCTTGCGAACCGCTGTACTGAACTTATAGATCAAGCTGCCTGGGAAGTCGATGAGCAGACTACTGATGGTAGTCAAGAGTCAGGTGAGCTAGACGAATCAGATCAGAACGAGAACGAGGTTGCTCGGACTGCGCATGCAGAGAAAGCAGTAGATGGCGATGAGCCTGCTACAGACCATAACGACGCCTAATGATCTAAAAGATCTTGATTCGGCACAACTTAATCAACTTTGTGCGGAACTTCGAACTGAATTAATTCAGACCGTTTCAAAAACAGGGGGTCACCTTGCCCCAAATCTGGGAGTTGTGGAACTTACCGTTGGTGCTTATCGTGCCTTAAATACTCCACCAGATCGTATGGTTTTTGATGTCGGGCACCAAAGCTATGTGCATAAATTACTTACGGGAAGAAGAGATGACTTTCACACCTTAAGAACTTTCGGTGGCGTTTCAGGCTTCCCTAAAAGAACAGAGTCTGAATTTGATCTTTATGGTACGGGTCATGCCTCAGATTCACTTTCTGTTGCACTGGGCTATGTATTAGCACATGGCGGATACAAAGGTATGAAGCCAGCCAAAGATTTCCCCCAGGTTGTTGCCATGATAGGGGATGGATCGATGACGGGCGGTATGGCGTGGGAAGCACTCAATCATATCGGACACACAGGCGCCAATATGACAATCATCCTTAACGATAATGAAATGTCGATTTCTCAAAACGTTGGTGCATTGACAAGCTATCTAGGACGCATTCGCCTTGATCGTCGTTACTGGGGTAAACGTGAGTTTGTGCAGCGACACCTAGAGCGTCACGGTGAAGCAGGTAAACATTTACTTGATGTCGGAATTAGAGTACGCGATTCATTTAAGCATCTAGTTGTTCCTGGAATGATTTTTGAAGAGCTAGGAATCTCTTATGTGGGTCCCATAAACGGCCATGATATTGAACAAGTTGAGACTGCTGTTCGTATGGCAAAAGCAGTACCTGAACCCATCATAATCCACGCAGTGACGCAAAAAGGACGGGGTTATGCCCCAGCGGAAAACAACCAGACCCTGTTCCATGGTGTAGGTGCTTTTGATATTGCGACAGGTGAAGTACATTCAAGTCCAGATGCGACACCAGCATATACGCAGATTTTCGGGGAATCACTAGTAAAAGAGGCTGAGAAGAATCCCAGCATTGTAGCCATTACCGCTGCAATGCCCAATGGTACAGGACTTGACATCTTCTGCGATCACTTTGCTGATCAGCCAGAACGTTTTATCGATGTTGGCATTGCAGAAGAACATGCCGTGGGATTAGCTTCAGGACTTGCCCTAGGGGGCAAACTGCCTGTTGTCGCAATCTACTCTTCGTTCCTGCAGCGATCCTATGATCAAATTATTGGAAACGTAGCCTTGCAGGATGCACATGTAGTTTTTGCAATAGATCGTGGTGGTCTTGTGGGTGAAGACGGGCCGACTCATCACGGTGTTCATGATTTAAGTTATTTGCGCACCGTGCCTGGTATGCAGATTCTAGTGCCTGCTAATGAAGTTGAACTTCAGGATGCCTTGCACACAGCACTAAGGCTAGAGGGCCCTGTTGCTTTACGCTATCCGCGTGGCAGCGGAGAGGGACTCATCTTGCCTGATGAGCCTAGTATGTGGGAATACGGCAAGGCAGTAGAATTAAAGCGCGCAGCTGATCAGGATGTCGTTATCCTGGCTGTTGGACGTATGGTTGAATCTGCTGTTAAGGCAAGTGAAATCTTGGCGCAAAAAGGAATCAATGCAAGTGTAGCCAATATGCGCTGGGTTAAACCACTGGATGAAAGTTATTTGCAAGAAGTGGCTGGCAGACATAAATTGGTGGTGACTCTGGAAGAGAACACTATTCGTGGCGGATTTGGGTCAGGTGTTATGGAATTTCTTGAATCGGCTGAAATCACCACACCTGTGCTGCAGATGGGTACTCCTGATGCTTTTGTTGCGCAGGGATCTGTTAAGCAATTGCTTGAGGTTGTGGGGCTTGACGCGCAGAGCGTCGCAGATAAAATTGTTGCTCGCCTAAAAAAGAAGTAATGGCAAAAAAGCGCTATACGGGTCCTTATGTTTCGCGTGGCGGAGAGAAGTTGCGTGGCGCGCTAGAAGACTTTGCTTATTGCGCCCAGGGAAAGCGTGCTCTTGATGTGGGGGCATCTACGGGTGGCTTTACTGACTGCTTATTGCAGGCAGGTGCGAGTCATGTTGTTGCTCTAGATGTTGCTTACGGGCAGTTCGCTTGGAAATTGCGCCAAGATCCTCGAGTGCAGGTAGTTGAGCGCACGAATTTCAAGAACGTAGCTCTAACCGATTTGCCAGAATTGGCCGATTCTGTGTTTGCACCCCCTTATGACATAGTGGTTGCTGATCTTTCTTTTATCTCTCTAGCTAAATTAACAAGTCAATTTAGGGCTGCTATTGTTGACCAGGGTGATTTACTCTTATTGGTGAAGCCTCAATTTGAAGCTGCGCGCGATGAGGTCCCAAGGGGTGGGGTCATCACCGACCCCTTACTACACATTGAAGTGTTGCAGCGACTTGAGGTGAGTTTTTTAGAAGCGGGGCTTGCGCCTATAACATGGTCCTATTCACCCATTAAAGGGCCGCGGGGAAATATTGAATTTTGGTTACATGCGCGCAGAAACGATATCAATTCAAAAGTATCGGAATCTGAGGCAAATTGCGCTACCATTGAAAAAGTCGTAAGTGCCGCACACGTAGACTTGTCTTAAATTTCTTCATGCACTTCAGGAGGGCCTATGAGTCTCACACATAAAAAAATCACATTAGTCGTAAACGACTACGATGAGCGTGCGCTTGTGGCTGCTGATTACTTACGTAAATGGTGCACTGGTAAAGGCATTGTTTTTCATCAGGACGATGAAAAGGCGCAGGCGAACCTAGCCACAGATTTAGTCGTTGCCCTAGGTGGGGACGGTACCATTATTCGTGCTGTGCATAAATTTCTTCATAGTGAGACTCCTATTCTAGGGGTGAAATTTGGCAGGCTGGGTTTTCTTTCAGGTGCTCACTCTGATGAACTGATTGAAGCAGTTGATGCTACCTTGCAGGGACGGACAGAGATTGAAAAGCGTGCTTTGCTACAGGTAACGGCCTGGTCAAAGGATGCTCAGCTGGGAACTTACTACGCATTAAATGAGGCAGTCTTAAACAGGCATACGGATTCCCCTGTTGTGTCAACGCGCCTTAGCATTAATGGACACACGGTTTATCAGTTGCGTGGTGACGGCATTATTGTGTCAACAGCCACAGGGTCCACTGCCTATGCGCTCTCAGCAGGAGGACCAATTCTGAGTCCAGAGTCAGACGCGATGGCTCTAGTTCCTTTAGCTTCGCATACCCTAATCAATCGTTCTATTGTGACTGCTCCAAAGGACCTGGTGCGTGTAGACTTATCTAATTCTGATTACGCGGGGGCAACCTTGTCCATTGATGGCAAGGTTGCCATAGATAATGTGTACTTAGAGCGGTCAAGCCCCTCTGTAGGGCAGGCATTAACTCATATTGAGCTGCGCATTGCAGAGGATTATTGGGTGCCCCTAGTTAAGACATCGACACGCCTGTTCTTTGATACCTTAGCAACTGAATTCTATAGACATGAGGACTTAGATTAAAATGTTGCGCGATCTTCACATACAAAACCTTGCCCTGATTGATGACGTCTGGTTAGAGTTCGGTCCAGGGCTTACCGTTCTAACGGGGGAGACAGGTGCAGGAAAGACGGTACTTCTTTCTGCGCTTGAGCTCATAATGGGCAGCCGTGGTGACAGTGGGCAAATTGCTGCTGGTGCTGACAAAGCAAAGGTTGAAGCGATTTTTGAGATAAGGATGAAATCATCTTTATCGCCGGAAGAATTAACCATATCAAGAACGATGGGTGCAAATGGCAGAACGCGCGTCTTGTTACAGGGAGACCTTTCTAGTGTAAGTGCTTTGCAAAAGCAGATTGGTATTCTTATTGACCTGCATGGACAACATGACCATCAGGCACTTCTTTCTTCGTCTCGCCATGTTGAATACCTTGACCGGTGGGCGAATACTGATATTGCTCCATTAATGAAGGCGTATACTGTTGCCCGCAGGGAATGGCAACAGGCACAGCGCGAATTGAAGGAGCTCGAGGATATGCTTGCGCGCAGCCTTGAGGAGCGTGACGCAGGACGTATCGCACTGGCAGAGATTGAGAGCGTCAATCCGCAACAGGGTGAAGATGATGAACTGCGGGAAAGACTACCGGCACTGCAAAATTCGGAACGCATTACAGAGTTAATGAATCAGGCACAGGACTTGTTGCGCGGAGAGAAGGCTGTTCTTGAGCAACTTTATGATCTTGATACTATCCTGGAGCAAGTGGGTGCGTTTGATCAAGCTACGCATGAATTGCGTCAGGCGGCAAATGAGGCTAGGCAAATGCTGGATGGTATTGCTGATGCAGTTAGCGAGTATGCAGCAGGAATACAGCATGATTCGCGGGTACTTGAGCAGGCCTTTGATCGCTTAAGTATACTTGAGAGTCTGGCAAAGCGTTACGGGCCGACACTGGGGGCAGTGATAGAGCGCAGGGAACGCCTAACCTCCCTAATTGATGTTGCCGAAAATAGCGATGAACGACTCTTTAACGCGAGGGATGCAGAAAAGACTACACGCGTGACACTGATGGATGCTGCGCGAAATCTGGCAGAAAAAAGAAAAGTAGCCGCAAAGGTTTTTATTGAGCGTCTTTCTGACGCGGCGAAAGACTTAGAGCTGGGTAAAGTGCGATTCGACATAGATTTTGCAGAGCTTCCTTTCGAGCAGTGGACAGCAAACGGTAGTGAAAAAGTGGAGATACTTTACGCGCCAGCCCCCACTGTACCTGCACGACCTCTTGTTAAAATTGCCTCAGGAGGAGAAATTTCACGGGTAATGCTAGCACTTAAGTCTGTGCTAGGCGGAGCAGATAATACAAATATCCTTATCTTTGATGAGGTTGATGCTGGTATAGGTGGGGCTACAGGCCTGGCTATAGGTGCAAAGCTAAAAAGTCTTGCAGAAACCCATCAAGTCATAGTGGTGACTCATCTGGCCCAGGTAGCAGCTTACGCAGATGCTCATTTCAAGGTAAGTAAGAACTTTGCGGGCGATAAGGTCAACACAGTGGTTTCCCCTCTAGGGGAAGATGACCGAGTTATTGAGTTAGCACGCATGCTATCGGGATCGGATAGTGAGACCGCAATCAGTCATGCAGAGGAACTTATTCAAATAGCTCAAAGTGCTACGGCACCCATGAAGTAAATACGAGTAGGATTCGCGCTTTTATCCTACAAGCCTTTTATCGATAAGGTGTGACATAGGTCTACATACACATTTGGCATATATTCAATTCACAATTAGTCTATAATAGATTGACATCGAGACATGTACTAATTTGTGAGGAGACAAGTTATGTTCTTGCGTCTGAAGAAATTCATTTACCTAATTGCACTAGCCCTTCTTATTAGCGTACTTGTTCCTGCGGCGGCTTTTGCAGATACCTATGGTCCTTTTACGGTAACAAGCTCCACAGGAGCGACTCCTGCCGGGGTAACGTGGAATTTCCCTGTAGCTGGCATGCTTACTATCACTAATACAACTGATACGTTGACTATATCGACCACTGCTCCTGCATCCGATCAGTGGATTACTGTGGCCCCTGCTGGCGGAGGAACTACAAGCCTGGTGTTAGACGGTCTTGACATTACGACTACTACCTCTGGTTATAATGCGCTTACCGTTATTGGGGGAACGCTTGATCTTACCCTTGCGGCAGGCTCAACCAATACTCTTGATGCTGGTTTTACCAGCACAACCGAAGGGTTTCATGGGGGACTTACGCTCTACAATCAGGCTAACCTGGTCATTGGGGGCGAGGGAAGTTTATATACAAAGTCTTATTTTAGTGCTGCTATTGGTGCTGGTTATGCTAGCTCCACCTTTCCGCTTGCGGCAGTCTATCCTGGTACTACTGCTGGTCAAGCCCTAGGTGGGAATATTACTATCAATGAGGGAACAATAACTGCGACGGCTGTACTATCAGGTGCGGGTATTGGCGGTGGATATGCACTTGCGAGTGGGTATTCACGCGTCTCTAGAATAGGTGATATCACCATCAATGGGGGAACTATAGCCGCCAGAGGTTATGGAGGCGCAGGGATCGGTGCGGGATATTCTTCTTCGGCGGGAAACATCCTTATTGCTGGCGGCTCTATCGATTCGCGCGATGTGGGAGGGACACCTGGTGCAGGTATTGGTGCAGGTACTGCCGGTCTGGCTCCTTATGAAAATGCAAACGCTGAAAGCCTTACTATTACTGGTGGGACCCTTTATGCGGCAGGAGGGCCCAATGGCGGCGCAGGCATTGGTTCTGGTTACACTTTTGTAGGTAGTGGCACTGCCACACTAGGCTCTGTCCTTATCACGGGTGGCACAGTCATAGCCTCAGCGGGCAATTCTGGTGCTGATGATATTGGAGTAAGTACTTCAAGCACTAATAGTCCTGCACCATCCAGCATAACTATCACGGGTGGTTCAGTACATCCCCTGAATAATCGCGTTGCCCCGCAACCTACTAATGGTACAGAAGATGTTTTTCTTAATAGTCTAACGCTAGGGGATCCACCCTCTGCTTCAGATACGCTCATATCAGCAGGAAGCATCAACGGAGTCGCCTGCACAACTAGCGTAAGTCCTACGCCTCCGGTCTACGGAATTAATTCAGTGTATACAGACGATATATCAGTAATCTACCCCTGGCTTCCTGCAGTAACAGGGGAGGAAACAGTTATCATGAGGATAGCAGGTCAGCCCCTTGCCTATGTCAACACGTTTGAACGAGTGGACGCACACATTATTGAGACGCTTTATTTGACAAGCCTCAACGTTCCCAATGCTTTTATAGATCCCGACCCAGTAAATGGGGTACGCATCACCAATAATCCCAGAGTTACTATTACAGGGCTTGATGAGGCAGTTGGCTCAGAAAGCTTAACACTGCATTATTATTTGGATGGAAGCTCTGCGCAGGAGGTCTCGCAGTTAGGTTCGCCTTTTTCTGTGACCCTTCCCGAAGGCATGCGTGCGGTAACTTTTTGGGCAACAAATCCCTCAGGTGGATCTTCGGAAAGAATTACAAGAAGATACCTTGTAGATTTGACGGCGCCTGTTACTGTGGCAAGTCAAAGAGGAGGTACCTACACTGAGGTGATTAGTCTCACCTTGAATGCTTCTGACCCCAGTGCGCCTGATGGCAGTGCTGGTTCAGGCGTGGATAGAATCTATTACTCTTTGGTTCGTAATGGTGGCTTAGCAGAAGTAAGTAGTATGGCGACGCAGTCTCTTCCTGCGAATCTCTACACTGCGGGACAGTGGATTGTGCTTGACGCAAGTGGGACTTACACCTTGTCCTTTTTTGCCGTGGACCGGGCGGGAAATAGGGAACAAGTAGTCACAGAAACCTATGTAGTGGACTTAGCAGAAGATAATTCTAATGTCACACCTTCACCTGGTGCTGATGCTGGTGGCGACACAACATCTACTGTCGCAACTTCTTCACCAAAGACGGGAGACAGCGCAACAATTCTTCCCCTTGCGGTGGCTATGGTAGCGGGAAGTATTGCGATAACTATAGCGGTGACTTTGTACCGAACACGGGAAAAATCCGTATATAATAATACTTATGAAAATCGTGGGCAATTATACGTATAGAGGACGGGGTTATCAGGGCATACTATGCTTAATGCTTGTTTTGGCGTTGGTGTTTACAAGTGCGCCTATGCTCTACGCTACTCCAGAAAACACTACTGCAACTGAGAATGCTCAGACAGAACAGGCTTCGCCAGGTGCGGGCTCTATTACTACTGACCTTGCTCCTGAAATTCAGCGCCCAGTAGAACTGGACGTTTCAGCCGCTGATACGGAAGAAGCTCGTGAGCTTCTGGCTCGCGCAACTCCAGCGCAGCGTGCAGAACTTGAAGAATTTTATGCCCAGCTAGATGAAATTGACCGCGAGACAGAGATCGCCGTTGAAGAATACAATGCAGCAAGAATGCGCTTAGATAACGTTACTGGCTCTATTGAGGCTTCAGAGCAAGATATCGCTGTCCTAGAGCAAGCTTATCTGGCGCAGGCAAATCGCCTGGGCAATCGTGCCGTTGAAATTTATCGTGGCAGCAGAGCAGACATGTTGTTGATTATGATTTTTGAAGCAGAATCTTTTCAGGACCTACTTTCGCGTATAGAAATTATTAACCAATTGGTGTCTTCAGATTCTGATCTTATGTCTAGGATTCGAGACCAAAGGTCCCGCTTGGAAGCAATTACCCAACAGTTAAGCCTGGATGAAAGTGAGGCTGCGAGCCTAGAGTTTGAAATGCGTGCTCGCATGATAGAGGTAACTGCTCGCAATGAGGATCGCAAGCAGGAATTGCGTGACCAGAACATTACTCTGCTGGAATTGTTTGAAGCAGAGCAACTTCGGCGCGCAATTGCAGAACAAGAGCTCGCTCGCTCTGTAGATGGAGGGGACCACAGTGAGATTGTCGCTGTTCCAGGTTCACCGGTAGAAACTGCAATGGCATTGCGTGGCATTCCTTATGTCTGGGGCGGGGCCTCCAGAGATGGTTTTGATTGCTCTGGACTGATGCGGTTTGTGTTTTCACAGCATGGGGTCGACCTTCCCCATCATTCAGGAACTCAAGTATTGCATGGTCAACGGGTTATGGGTGATTTGCAACCAGGAGACCTTATCTTTTTTGGTACGCCTATTCATCATGTGGGTATGTACGTAGGGGGAGGGTATTTCATCCATTCGCCCCGCACAGGCGAGGTAGTAAGTTTAAGATCCTTAGCAAGCAGAAGTGACATGGTGGCCGCCAGAAGAATTGATTGGCAACCCAGAGTAGGAGCCCCCAGATAATGAAGAATACTGCGCCTGAAGCAAAGCTTAAGCAGCAAGACAGTTTACCGCAGATACAATCGGCACAGTCTGTGACACGGCAAAGTTGGATGTTGCCAGGATTAGTGGCTCTACTGGGTTTTATAGCAAGTATTGCTCTTGTGATGAGGTTTCCACCTGTAGTTGAACTGGAGGAACTTGTTCGACTTCCTGTTTTCCACGGAGCTTTGACCTGGGCTAGTTTCGTTCTTTTTCTCCTGCTGGGAATCCTGGGTCTTTGGGCGTACTTTGGAAAAAGTGCAAAGACATACAGTTGGTCTCAGGCTATTCGTTATAGTGTTATAGGTCTGTGGATACTAAATTTTGCTATGGGACTTACCATTGCAGCCTTATTTTGGGATTTTAGCGCATCTTCACAGTCTCCAATTTTATATTTAGCTATGGAGCCCCGCATTCGGCTGCAGTTTGCTGTTTCAATATTAGGTATCGCAGTCCTAATTCTTCCAACAATTTTTGAGCGCTGGCGTACTTTGGCGCTTTTTGATGGAGTTTATGGTTTTGGAACGCTTGTTTTGACCTATGTTGCTCTAAGTTTTGGTCAAAGCCTGCACCCGTCTAATCCTGTTATGTCCTCTGAAGAAGGGATTCTTCGCTACACTTTTTTATTGGTGTGCTTTGCGTTGGTTGTCATGTGCGCAGGTATTGTTATGCTGGTACGCGCACTAATTGCACAACAAACATAAAATTATAGATTTTTAAGAACCCTAAGGTCAGGAGAGCTTGTCTATGAAAGCCCTAGTTACACAAATTGTGGAAGATGCCCTGTCGGCAGCTATTGCATCAGGAGAATTGCCCTTACAAGAAGTGCCTTCTGCAGATATTGAACGCCCGCGTGATGCTACGCATGGCGACTGGGCTACAGCTGTTGCCTTGCGTAGCGCAAAGCTGGCAGGAATGTCGCCGCGGGCAATTGCAGACATTGTTGTCTCGCATTTGTCTGACCATCCAGACATTGATGCAGTAGAGATAGCAGGTCCCGGTTTTATTAATTTGCGCCTATCCGTGAAGGCATTGACACGCATTATCACTGAGGTGCGTGAGCTGCGAGCGAGCTTTGGTAAGGCAGAACCTAAGGCAGAATACATCCAGGTAGAATTTGTTTCTGCAAACCCTGTTGGCCCCATGCACGTAGGGCATGGTCGCTGGGCAGCCCTGGGAGACGCCCTCTGTTTAGTGTTAGAACATGCAGGATACCGTGTTCAGCGCGAATTTTACTTAAATGACGAAGGAAATCAGATGAACGTTTTTGCGGACTCTGTCGCAGAGCGATATCTGGAATTGTGCGGTGAATCTTTTGATGAGGATCTTATTGGCTATAAGGGTACCTATATTAAAGATATTGCAGCGCAGATTTTTGAAGCGGAAGAGCGTCAGTGGGTAGAAGTGTCTGCCAGCGAACGTCGCTCTTACTTTAGGCAACGTTCCTACGATCAAGTGCTGTCACACGTCAAGTCTGTTCTTGAGCGTTTTGGGGTAGCTTTTGATCAGTGGTTTTCTGAGCACAGCATGCATGTACCAGACGATGAAGGCAAGACAGAGATTCAAAAGAGCATTGATGGACTAGCTGCGAAAGGCCATATCTATGAAGAAGAGGGTGCGCTGTGGTTTAAATCAGAAGAGTTAGGTGATGACAAAAACCGTGTGCTGCTAAAGGGCGATGGATCCGCTACGTATTTCGCGGCAGATATTGCTTATCATGAGAACAAATTTATGCGCGGCTTTGGTAAAGTCATCAATCTGTGGGGCGCAGACCATCATGGATACATCAAACGCATGGAAGCAGCAGTAGCTGCCTTGGGACATGCAGGACAGTTGGAGATCTTATTAGGACAATTGGTGACGCTGTACCGCGATGGTCAACTGGTACGTATGTCAAAGCGAACAGGTGAAATGGTCACCTTTGAAGAGCTTATTGACGAGGTTGGTGTAGATGCCGCTCGTTATCACCTAGTACGTATTTCCAGCGATCAACCTTTAGCTTTTGACATTGATCAGGCAAAAGATCAGTCGTCAAATAATCCTGTTTTTTATGTACAGTACGCTCATGCACGTATCTGCAGTATTTTGCGCAAAGCCGGTAATAAGAGTGGGGAAGACGTAGCGGATATTGATGCTTTGGCTGCAGCAGTGATTGGTGAAAGTATTGACCTATCGCTACTAAGTCACGAGGCGGAGCTTGCGCTTATGCGTAAGATTTCGGAGTTTAGCGAGGTAGTAGAGCGTGCAGCACGTGATAGAGCCCCCTTCAGATTGACCCATTATGCTGAAGAGCTTGCATCTCTCTATCATCAGTTTTATCAACAATGCCAGGTACTAGGTGATGATGAGGCCTTAAGTAATGCACGATTATCTTTGGTGGATGCTGTTCGGCACACCTTGGCAAATACGCTTATGCTTATTGGGATAAGTGCCCCTAATAAAATGTAGCTAACCCTTGGGAAAATTGCATAATTTGATATATAACTGTATCACTTAGGCTGAAATTGCTGTAATATGGATTTATTATGAAGTCTGGAAAAGATTGGAACCTTAGATGACTAATTGTCCGTAGACCACTTCAGCCTAAGGAGTCACCATGGGTACTTCACGTAGAGCGCTTTTGTCGCTATGTATTGTTCTGGCTATGCTTTTTATTAGTGCACCTTTCTTGCTAGGTGCTGCTTTTAACGAAGAGGCTGACAACCCTCCAGAAGAAGCCCCCGTGATTACCAGTCTGCTCGAGTTATTTCAGAGCGCAGAGACTACGCAAAGTGTAGAGGCGACAGAGGATGCCTCTACGATTAGTGCTTCTGGGGACGGGAAGAGCGATGTCCTACAACCAGGCTTTAGACCTCCAATGAGCCCAGATGCCTTTTCTGCGTCAGGTGTTTTCGGAGACGAGATGACCCTTGGCCCACTGGGTGGGGGTCCCCTTGCTGGCATTCTTAGTGCGGGTACCGCAATTCAGCCTTATGCTGCAGCAACAAGCTCTAATCTAACTGATTTTGTTGAAGTCGTTCAGATGTATGATATGAGCACAGATCCTCCTACATTGGTTCCAAGTGGAGGGGCCACGATACTTGGAGGAAACTACAGATTTGCGATTACCTTTGCAGAGACCTCTCAACTGCAGATGGCGTACGACACCAACGGGTTCCTGACGTACCAACTTCCTGCTGACCTGACTATTTTAAACCCAGTCGAGCAGACTCCTTTCTACAGTCCTGTTAATGGTGACAGGATTATTGGATGGTACACAATCAGTACCAGTGGTCTTGTAGAAATGTGGTTCGATAATGTCGACATGAGCGGGAATCCAACTCCTGGCGGAATTAACCTTATTGATTATTATGCAAACGTAAGTATTACCCTTAATGTGTTTGCACAATTGACGGGTGGCTCTGATGGAAACATTGATTTTGGCGGCGGGGTCATAGTAGAAATTGCCCCTCCAGTGAAGCCAGATCCTTCACTTACTATGCACAAAGCTTCCCGTTATGTACCAACTCCAGGGCCGGGAACTTTGCCAGAGCGAATCGAATACATGCTCACCATTACTGCTCTAGGCGGTCCGATAGATAATGTCTTTGTACTGGATACCCCAACCATTGATGCGGGATCAGGACCTGTTAGTTTTGCAGATTCATCCGTTTTTAATAGTTTCAGGTACTATTTTGATGGTGATCCGCACTTTACGCCTTTTACCCCCAGTTGGCTGCCAGGCTCTGATCTTATATGGACACATTCCTTTGGTGACTTTGTTCTGGAAGAGGGGCACAGTATTACCATTAGATATTACGTGGATATTCCTGCGCTGGTAAGTTTAAATATTGGCACTGATCAGCCACTTGATGGCATGAGTGAAATTATCTACAACTTCTTCGTGCTTAATACGGCGTATGTTGCAGGTCAAGACTACGGAACTGGGCTTGCAGTTCCCCCTGTATTTGACTCGACAACGGACAATGTAAGAAAAGATTTTGTATTAAATAAAACAGGGGAATACATTAGCAATACCAACCAGATACAGTGGTCAGTTACTGTTGGGGACGGACAATCAACCGTGCTTAACGGAGGAACGATTACAGACATCATTGATAGTCGTCTGACCTTGGTTGATGATAGCGAAATCACCATTCAATTCATTGATCAAAGCGGCACTATACAGTCCTTCACGGCTACCGAACTTGCAGCTATGACACCTCCGCTCTATGAGCGAGACCCCATACCTGCTGGGCAGACAGATCCTATTAATGGGTTTACCGTTACCGTACCACCCAATGCGATTCCATGGGCAGCGTTTTATCAAGTGATTATCACCTATACTACAGAAATTGATCCAGGCGATATTCCGCAGCAAGGTGAGCCCCCAATCGTTTTTGGAAATGATATTTACTTTCAGTTTCCTGACGGAGGGCCAGGGATTGAGGGTGGTACACAGGTTCCTATAATTGCTGACAGAGTGGATATGAACAAGACAACTTCAGGCATTTGTGGTCGCCCAGATCTAAGCCCTGCTGAGGCAGGACCTAATGGGGAACTTTATTACGTGGACTATGTTATTACCGTTGACGTTCCTGCTGGTTTACAAGGGCAACCCCTCTACCTGTATGACAATCTGGGTCTTTCCCCAGGGGGACTAGGAGTAGCCAATGTTCCTGTCCTTACTGATGTTAGTGTAGAGGGTTCAGAGGTTGCTAGCATACCTTTGCAGAATACGTCTGCAATTCCTTATAGTACCCAGCCGACTGTTAATGCTTGGAAGATGTTCTTTGGTGCGACAGGAGACACCGAACCTATTGTCTGGGGATGGCAATACAATGACGAAATAACGCTTACTGTCGAATACAGAATATGGTTAGATCAGGCAGCTGTTAATGGACTGAGATCTGGGAGGCAGCTACAAAATACTGCCTATTTAATCAATGGACTAGGTTCTCCGAATGTTGGCGCGCTGGGTAATGCAGTGGGGAGTATCTACGTAACTGATCTTTGGCCTATTATAAAAGGTGTTCAAAAGACGGCAAATCCAGCACTGTTTAACTATACTGTTGACATTAAAGGCAATTACTCTACTAGGGCAAGCTCTCTTCTTGAAGGGAAGGCTCCGCTATTTACTGATACTTTTGACTCAAGGCTTGAATATGTGCCTAATTCGTTTTATATCGTAAACACAAATACCCCTGGCTATTATTATGTACCCAACAGCGATGTTACTGCTTTAAGTGGCACTTTTACTGTGGCACTTGCGGATGGAAATTGGACCCAGTACCAGGGACAATTTCCTAGCGGCAGCAATCCACAACCAGCCACGGGTGAATGGTTCGGGGCAAACTATACGTATGAAGCTCATTACCAGCTTATTGTGAGTGAAGCTTACCGTGAGACCGCAGAAACAATCAGCCTTGCCAACACAGCAGCGATTGAAGTCAATCCAGGAGAGTGCAAATTTGAGGCATCTCAAGCGGTTCCTTATGTTCAAACGCGCATGGACAAGTCTATGAACCCGACAGCACCTGGTTCTGACCTTGTTGATGTCGAAATTGTTATCAATCCAGATGGATCAATAGAATTTTCCGATCCAAGCTCTACCGCTTCACCACCGACCACGATTACAGCAAGCGACTTTTTAAGAAACCTAGCCTTTTTGTGGATACCGTAACTTTTTACACGCAAACACAGGATCCTGTTACCGGCATTTGGGACGGAGTATGGGTTGCGGTTGGTACCCCGCCAACCAGCATGAACGACCGAACCGAATGGAGTATTAATCCTGTTGTGCCGCCTGCGCCCCCTGCAGGGGTTATAGCTGACAGTCAAGTTGATTTTGTTATTCCCAATGGGAAGCCTGTAATGATTACCTATCAGGTTCGTGTAACGTTGCCGCCAGGTGAGGCAGGCACTATTAGTAATGAGGTTCGCATCTTTGGAGAAACTGCAGAAGACGGCAATAACAATTTTGTAGTTGATGGCGGTGGTATCGGGGTTGGTGGTGATAAGGTAAACCTGCGTGTATTTAAAGCAGATCAAGCGGGAAACAATTTGCCAGGTGCGACCTTCAGTCTTTATGTGACAGATATTGGGGGTGGACTGTTTGTTCCCCCAGGTGGACTACCCGTAGCAAAGACTGTTATGGGTGCTGGTGGCGAAACTATTGAATTCGCCTTGGTTGAAGTGGCTGGACCTAGCCCTCCTGCTTTGGTGGACTCAGTAACAACAGATTCGACTGGTATTGCCCTGTTTAGCGACAGTGAATGGCTTACCTCTGACGCTAGTTTTGACTTGCTCTATTTGCTTGTAGAAACTGGTGTGCCTGCAGGGTACACTGTGGCCAATGAAAATACCTTCTTTGTGCTTAACCCAGTAATTGATAGTGTGACACTTGATGGCCTCAAGGCTCTTTTAGATAGTGAAATTGGCGATAGTCAGGTTGACCGGGCAACAGATTTTGTTCGAGTAGAAAATACTGCACTGGGCGCTATGACTGTACAGAAGGTATTTGAGCTTCCAGAGGACATTACGGATCTTTTGCTTCGTGAGAACCTAGGAGACTTTGAGCTAGTCATTACTGGTCCAGAAAGCCTTGAGACAACCCTTGGGATACAGGCAATCCTTGATAATCCTGGCGGTATTCTAATTGAAGACCTTGTTCCGGGTACTTATACCATTGCTGAGCGCAGTGCAGAGATTGCGAGTCTTGTGCTTACTACTGATCCGCCCTTGCCTTATACCTATGAAGTGGAACCTGCTTCTACTGGGGCAGTGGCAATTGTAATTACCAATACTTATACGCTGGAACCGCCACCACCTGTTCCTGTGGACTTGCGTTTGACTAAGAGCATAGAGGGCCTTTCTGATGCGCAAATCAGGGAGCACTTACAAGATATCCAGATTGTAGTTGATGGTCCAGGAAGAAGCTCTGACAGAATCTTTACGCTGCAAGATATTCTTGCAGGTCCCCTGGTGATTGAAAACGCAGATCCTGGTCGTTATGAGATTAGTGAACGAAACGCTGAGGTTGATGGGTTTAGCCTAGTTACAAGTCCAACCTTACCTCATGCGTTTGAGCTTTTGCCTAATGATGCTGGATATGTAGAAATTGCTCTTTATAACATATATACGCCTAGGCCACCTGGGGACAACAATCCTGGGGATGATAACCTACCAGGTGACTCTCCAGGGTCATCTGATTCATCTAGAAATCCTGGAAGAGGGCCAATCACAGGTGATTGGTTACAGGGGATTAATTTGATAATCTTACTGCTAGCTGCATTGACAGTAGCAATAAGTGCTAGAGAATTGCATAAGGATAAAGCAAAGGGTGCACAGGATGAAGGTGACTAATGGAGGAAGTGTTTGGCAAGGGTGGGCACAGGTAGCCTATTCCTCATCAAGTATTTCTTGTAGCGCATGTTCTATAGTGTCGAAGTTGATTGCTCCCATAAAGCGTGAACTGATAATTCCGTCAGAGTCGATAAAAAAGGTTTCTGGAACACCTGTCACACCATAGGCGAGCGCGCCTTCACTTGCCTCGTCAAAGTATATGGGAAAGGTGAAGCCTTCTTCATCCATGTAGGCACGTGCGACCTCAATAGGTTCGTCGACGTTTAACACGATAAATTTTACATCATTTCCGTACTGCTCAAAGGCTTGTTGAAAATGAGGTTTTTCCATACGACAGGGAGGGCACCAGCTGGCCCAGAAGTTAAGAACTACAGGGGTTCCTTCAAAGTCGCTTAAGAACTGTCGGTGTCCTTGTTCACTTAAAAATTCAAAATCAGGAGCAGCGCCGTTCACCATTTCTGCCTGAGCATCATCGGGCAAGAGGTCTGCAATATCATAATTTGGCAATACCCAAAATTGCAGTGCAAGGGCACCTGCTATTACGACGGCCAATGCACCACCTAAAATACCTGCAATAGTAAGGTTTTTTCTTTTGTCCATATGCCTATTTGCCCCTTACTGTGGTAGTCGCTTAGAGATTTGTTAAAAAGCCTGTTAGTACGAAGGCATATCCGCTCATTATGAGTATGCCCATCAGTATCAAGAGTCCACCAGATACTATTCTGATAGTGCGATAATTGCGCTTGATGAAGTCAAAGGCACCCTTGAGTGAATTAATGAGAAGTGCACTTATTACAAAAGGAATACCTAAGCCTAGCGAGTAGAATAGTAACAGAAGGGCTCCTATGTACCAAGTTCCACTTGCTGCTGCTAGAAGCAGCGCTGATCCCAAAAAGGCGCTGATACAGGGGGTATGACTAACGGAAAATATTACCCCTAAAAAGAAGGATTTAATACCGTCTTTTCTTCCCGAAGATTCTCCTGTGGACCTATTAGCTAGTCGAGAAAAGACTCTGATATCGGGAAGCTTGAAAAGACCCATATAGCCCAGACCAAAAAGAATGACGATACTTCCGGCAACAATATTTACTATGGTTTGGTACTGCGTGATAAAGGCACCCAAGGTTCCTGCAAATACTCCTAAGAGTACAAATACTGAGGTGAAACCTGCCATAAAGAACAGTGCACTTGCTAGTACTCGCAGGCGATGTTTCCGTGGATTAGAGCCATCATCATCTGTTGCCACGCCTGCAAAGTAGCTTGCAAATATTGGCAGAAGAGGAAGTAAGCAGGGCGAAATAAAGGTGAGTATGCCTTCAAGGAAGGTGAGTGCGTACAGCATGCTAGCTATCTTACCTTATATGGAGACGCTTTACTATAGGAATGGTTCGCAAGTTTAAAAGATAGTTGGATTTGCATTTGTGGTAAAACATTGTTACACTGATATTGCAAATGAAACATTGTTCTACCGTTTTGCAGGTTGTCAGCACACGATGAACGAGGACTAGGAGTGAATCGTGATAGAAATATCTAAAAAAGATCTACTAGAAAAAACAGGCATATCGTATGGACAGCTTTATCGCTGGAAGCGTGAAAGGCTTATCCCAGAAGAGTGGTTTGTAAAAAGATCTGCAGTTACTGGGCAGGAAACGTACTTTCCTCGTGAGCAGATGCTTGATCGTATTGAGGCAATCCTTGATTTAAAAGAAGACCACAGCTTAGAAGAAATCCGTAACATTCTTGCATCAGAACATAGCATGCTTTTAGGACGAAAAAGGATAGAGAGTCTGGGGATACTTCCTAATGGTCTATTCGACCGTGTCGCTTACTTAAAGGACAAGAAAGAGTTTAGGCGGGGAGAGCTTGCTTTCATAGTGATGATTAACGAGGTTGCTGCAGAAAAAAAATTGCCGGACTCAGAGCATGACGATTTGCTCGAAAGAAGCCTGCCCTTACTAGAAAAAGAAAGAGCGGCAAGCAGTGTCGTATTTTTGATTAGCGCAGAAGGCAGACTTTACGTTGTCTTGGCTAGCGAAGGAAAGCAGCCCCTGTTTGACAGCGGTATAGAAATTATACGAACAGCATCCCTAGTTGACCTAGTTGCAAAGCTAAAGATTGGACGCTTTGACGGAAATGATGAAGAGGCCACAGGAAGTGATGGCGATGGCAAAGAAGATGCAAACACACCAAAAATTGTAAATATCACCGCAAGATAAGTTTTTTTTGGGAAGATATTTCAGAAAATAACAAGTTAAGACTATAGAGCACCTTTGATTACATTTAAGCGAGAGGAAGAGGACGTATCATGCAGAGAACAGACTTTGATGGCATATTAAGCATTGCAGGGGGCACTTACGAGCACTTGTCCATTAGTGGTGTTTGCAATTGCAGTGGTAATTTGGCTGCGCAAATCGTTGACATTGATGGCATCTTGAATTGTGACAAAAATCTAGAAACAGGCAAGTTTGACTGTGATGGTATAGCAAACATCAAGGGTAATGTGCGTGCTGATCTTATTGATGTAGACGGCTACATGAATATTGGCAGAAAATCTAGAAGCGCCAAATTGGAAGCAAGTGAGATTCGCTGCCGCGGAATCATCACGTGTTTAGGAACTGGCGAGATCAATGCTGACCTAATTGATGCAGAAGGGTACATTAACGCCACAGAAATTGTGGGGGAAAAGGTTATCATTAAGTCCCAAACAAGCATTCTTATGAAATGGCTGGCGAATAAATGGTCGAAGGTAGACACCATTGAGGCAACTACCATCGAACTTTCTGAAGTAACTGCAAAGGTGGTCAACGGTCACGATATTACTGTTGGTGAGAATTGTGTGATTGATAAATTGGACTGCAGTGGAAGATTGATAATCCATCCGACTGCAACTATCAAAGAAATCACAGGAGACCACATAAGAATCACTACTTAGTGTTACACTTTCTTTGTTGAAAAGGAAAGGGGCCTTAGGTGAATTGTCCTAAATGTGGGCATGTTGACAGTAAAGTAATTGATTCACGAGCGAGCGAATCGCAGGATGCAATTCGTCGTCGTCGTGAGTGCTTAGAATGTGGTACGCGCTTTACAACGTATGAACGCCGCGAAGAGCAACCGCTGGTTGTGATAAAGCGTGATGGATCCCGTGAGCCTTTTGACTTTCAAAAATTGCGTCGAGGGCTTATGGTGGCTGCTGCAAAACGTCCTATATCTGGTGATGATATTGACATTCTTATTAATGACATCAGAGACAGCCTGCAGAGCTCTTTCCGCTTTGAGGTTGAGTCTGCGACTTTAGGTGACATGGTTTTACTGCGCCTGAAGAATTTAGACTTTGTCGCATACGTACGCTTTGCCAGTGTCTATAAGGATTTTCGCACTGTTGAAGAGTTTACTGGTGAACTTGCGGAGTTGTCTTAAATGGGTAACTCTGAAGTGAGCAGTTCTGATATTTTAAAGGATTTGGCCTTCTCATCTGTGGCCAGCTCTAAAGTTAAGATGCAGGTTGCCCGTGTACATCCTGAAGCAGTTTTGCCAAAGTATGGACGTGACGGGGACGCCGGACTTGATTTATGCAGTGTCGAGTCGGTAATTATTGCCCCTTTGCACAGGCAGTTAATAGCAACAGGTCTTCGTTTTGCTATTCCTCAGGGGTACGCAGGATTTATCCTTCCGCGCAGCGGGCATGCCTTGAAGAAGGGCCTTAGCCTAGTAAACGCTCCAGGACTTATTGACAGCAATTACCGAGGAGAGATCTGCATCATCGCCTACAATAGTGACGCGCAAATACCTTTAGAAATTGCGAGCGGAGAGCGCATTGCGCAGCTTGTGATTCAGGCAGTTCCGACGATTCAGGTCATCGCGTGTAGAGAATCAGACTTAGATGATACCGTGCGCGGGCAGGCAGGATTTGGCTCTAGTGGCGACTAACACAATCCCTACTGTTGCCTTTACAACGCTTGGTTGCCCTAAGAACGAGGTTGATACCGACTTGATGCGTAGGGCGGTAGAGGCAGCTGGTTATTATACGCATGAGTGCACTGATTTGCCCGCACCTAATGCGCCTACAGACATGGCCAACGACTCTCTAAATGTGGCCAATTGCTCTGCAGGTGTGGATAATGGTCCTGATGCAATTGTCGTGAATACCTGCTCATTCATTCAGGAAGCAACCGAAGCCTCTATAGAAGCAATCTTTGACGCGCTTGGTCTTGATGAAGAACGCTCTAGGTTACCCGTTATCGTTGCGGGATGCATTGTGAACAGATATGCCGACGATTTAACTAGCGAAATGCCAGAAGTGACTGCCCTTATAAAGGTTGGGGATACTAAGGCCCTCGTAAAGGCGCTTACAGACTGCCTGCCAGCAGGAGCATCCACACCTATTGTGCGCACCGAGGGTACTGTTCGCAGCTACGAATATTTACGCATAGCGGACGGCTGTGACAGAAGGTGTACTTTCTGTATCATCCCAAGTATCCGCGGAGCCTATACCTCTCGAAGACCGGAAGACATTTTGACCCAAGCACGCGATCTTGTTGCTGCGGGTACTTACGAACTTATTGTTATTGCGCAAGATATTGGTCGTTATGGCACAGACTTAGATGCGGACACAAGCGCAAACCTTGTTCAGCTCCTTAGTCAGCTAGCAGCAATTCCAGAGCTTAAGCGCTTACGTCTTATGTATCTGCAGCCAGAGGGACTTACTGACGAATTGCTTCAGACAATGGCGGGATATCCTAACATTGTGCCTTATTTAGAGGTTCCTTTACAGCATATTGAGCCACGTATACTTAAGACTATGGGCAGAAATCCTCGTGATGTCCAGAATTTCGAGACTCAGCTAGCAAAAGCCCGTAAACTTATGCCGGAACTGGTTATACGAACCACTCTTATTGCGGGTTTTCCTGGGGAAACTGATGAAGAGTTCGCCCAACTCTGCAATTTTGTGGAACGCGCAAACTTGGACTACGTAGGTGTCTTTCCGTATTCACCTGAAGAAGGTACAATCGCAGCAAAGCTGCCAAACCAGCTAGATGATATTGTACGGCTTGAGCGTGCTCAGCAGGTGCGTGACCTAGCAGACCAAATTGGCTGGCAGCGCATGGCTGATCGCATTGGACAACAAGCTGAAGTCCTTGTGGAGGGATATGATTCGGTAGAAAATGTTTTGATGGCACGTGCAGCATTTCAAGCACCTGATATTGACGGCATTGTACGGGTTACACCACCAGAAGATAGGACCACAGAAGATTTCTTTACTGCTTATAAGCCTAATACCTATCTAATGGTTGAATTCACTGATGTTATACTTTATGACTTAGATGCTGTCATAGTGTCATCGTAATCTGTTTTGCTGGCTCGTGCTATGGTGCGGGGCCACAATTGTGATTTATTCCTTACAATGAGACGTAATAACCCTCGCTATGAAGGGTAGGAGAAATGTCGGAACAACTACACCACAACAGAGAAGTGACTGAAAAGGTCTTTCTAAAACTGAGTCTTGCTAGCAAGATAACGTTGGCACGTGTGTTATTTATTCCTTTATTTTTGGCGGTGCTTCTGACTAATTGGCCCTTGTTATTGTTTCCCTATTTTGAGCTCGCGTACTCTTTACAGCCGTGGTTAGCAGCCCTAGTGTTTATCTTGATAGCAGCAACTGATGCTATTGATGGACATGTTGCGAGAAAGCGCAAAGAAGTAACAACCTTTGGAAAGTTTATTGATCCTCTTGCTGACAAATTGCTTGTGACGGCAGCCTTGCTTGCCTTAGTGCAAATGGCAGTTTTGCCAGCATGGATAGCTTTCATTATTGTTGCGCGTGAGTTCATTATTAGTGGATTGCGTATGGTGGCGACAGCAAACGGCGGTATCATAGAGGTTTCTGGTTTAGGAAAACTTAAAACGGTACTGCAAAGTACTGCGATTGTTATGTTTATCGTAAAAGACCATACAGGGATTCTGGGCATCCCTTCTTTACCCTTGATAGAGCAAGGTGTATCTCTTTTGGCATGGGCAGTGATGCTGGCAGCTGTGGCAATAACAGTTGTATCTTTATGGGACTACTACAAAAAGGTAAGCGAGTTCTTAAATGGTCCCTGGACGAAGGCAGATTGAGTCTTAGCTTACTTTCTGCTTATGGTGGGCTTGTCTAGGTTGTCGAAGCTTTGACTTGCAAGAAAAATACATACTTTTAAAGTATGTATTTTTTAGTGTCATTTATAGCTTGACTAGTGCTACAATGAAAAGCTGTTCTTTGAGAGAAGGGAATAGCTTAAGTGACTTATTTAGATTACGCTGCAACAACCCCTGTTGATAAGCGTGTACTGGAGTCCATGCTGCCTTACTTTTCCGAGCATTTTGGCAATGCGAATAGTCTCTATCAGGTAGGCCGTGATGCTTACCATGCTCTTGAAGCTGCTCGCGAAACAATTGCCAGTGGAATTGGAGCAGCAAGACCCTCTGAAATCATATTTACTTCTGGTGGTACAGAGGCTGACAATGCTGCCTTTGTCAGTGTATTGAAACGTATTGCCCCTGATGGAGGACATTTAATTACCTCTGCCTATGAGCATCCGGGAATTCTTAACTTAGTTATATCTTTAGGTAAGCAAGGTTATGACATCACTTTGGTGCAGCCCAGAGAAGATGGCCTAATTCATGCTGACGACTTAGCCAAAGCTATGCGCGAGGATACAAAAATCGTGTCAATCATGCATGGCAACAATGAAATTGGTACCGTCAATGATGTCAAGACTTTGGCAGAGATTGCCCATTCACGGGGTGCACTGTTTCATACAGATGCCGTTCAGTCCTTAGGTAAAGTTCCCTTTAATGTTCAGGATTTGGGTGTGGATATGGCATCTTTCTCTGCACATAAAATCTATGGCCCTAAAGGCGTGGGCGCACTTTATTTAAGGCGCGGAATTAGCTTTGATTCCTTTTTGAAGGGCGGAGGACAGGAAGGTCGCAGGCGCAGTGGGACGCAGAATGTTGCTGGTGCTATCGGTTTTGCGAAGGCTCTTGAATTGTGTTTAGAAGAAATGGATGCAGAAGCTCTGCGCTTATCTGTGTTGCGTAATCACATAGTCAATCGAGTAACAAGTGCTCTGGAAAATACACAGGCTACGGTGAGTGGCGATATGCTTTTACCAGGGATTGCATCTTTGCTGATAAATGGTGTCGAGGGTGAATCAATGTTGTTGCAACTTGACAATCAAGGATATGCAATCTCTACAGGGTCTGCTTGTAGTTCAGGTTCGCTTGATCCTAGTCATGTTTTACTTGCTGTTGGGGTAAAGAAAGAAATTGCTCATGGGTCCTTGCGTGTTTCCCTTGGTCGCTTTACTACCGAAGAAGATGTGGACGGCTTCGTGGATGCGCTTATTCCCATTGTTGAAAAGCTACGCGCCATGTCTCCTGTTTATCAGCGCTATTTTGGAAAGGAATCAAGTTAAATGATATATAGCGATAAGGTAATGGATCATTTTAATAATCCGCGTAATGTTGGCGTTATTGAAGGCGCTGACGGCGTTGGTGAGGTAGGTAACATCTCCTGCGGAGACATTATGAAAATCAGTATCAAGGTTGATGACAATGATGTTATCGAGGACGCGAAATTTCAGACCTTGGGTTGTGGTGCAGCCATTGCAACATCAAGTATCGTTACAGAACTTATTAAAGGCAAGAAACTTGAAGATGCAGTTAAGCTAAGCAAGCAAGACGTTGCTGACGAACTAGGTGGTTTACCCAGCGCAAAAATGCACTGTTCAGTTCTTGCAACTGATGGGCTGAAAGTTGCAGTCGATGACTATCTAGCAAAGCAAGGCCGTGAACCTATCAGTGGCGAAATAAAATCTGCAGATCCTAATTTTGACCCACATGAAGAGGACGATCATCACGATAAGGACGACTATTAGACCTAGACGGAGGTACAAGGATGGCTTTTGCAGAAGTTGATTTAACCAAAGATGCTCAGGACGATAGTTTAAAAGTCGTCGACATTCTACTTGCAGTCGATTCTAGCTTTCCTTTTGCCCATGCATTTGATGGTGATCAGGTTGGTCTTTTAATAGGGGATGCCAATACCACTGTCAAGGGAGTTCTTGTTACCCTTGATGCTGGTCTTGGCGCTATTGCACGTGCACAGGAACTGGGTGCAAATGTTATAGTGAGCCATCATCCTGTTCGCTTCAATTCTTTTGGACACTTCAATGTGACCCATGTGGCCAATACCTATCCAGAGCGCATTCTAGCAGCAGCTTTATCAGCAGACATTGCAGTTATTGCTGCTCATACTAATGTTGATGTTGCTGAAACAGCGCGCCGCTACTGGGGAGACAAGCTAGATTTTGAACATCTCGGCCCATTGCCAGCAGTGATAACAGAATTGGGCTTTCCGCGTGCACGTGAAGAGCAGACAGCATCTGATCCGTACGGAGAATTATGGCACGTAAATAATCCTCGCAGCTTAAATCAATTAGCAGCCGAAGTAGCAGGATTTACAGGAAGCCCCGTAAGGGTATTTGGTGATGGAGAGACGATGATTGAGACCATTGTCACGGCAACAGGATCAGGTGGCGGACGTATCCCTGAGGCTCAGGTAGCTAACGCAGATCTGATTATCTCAGGCGAATTTGGCTATCATGCAGCGCTTGCAGCAGTTGAATCGGGGTTGACTCTAATTGAGTTAGGTCACGACCTTTCAGAATTGCCCTTAGTTGACTTCATTGCAGAAGCTATTCATGTACGCACCTCTATCGCGGATGACAAATTGCATATTGAAGATAGGCCAAAGCTATGGCGCAGCGTTTCAGCGGGGGCAAAACCTATTGATGATTGATTAACAACTGAAATTAGATAAACCGTCACTTTGAAAACCAGGCAATGAGATGAGGATACTTTTATGGCGCTAACTAAGGAAGAGCAGAGTTTACTTGAAGCACAAGAAATCGATATTAAGCTAGGGCAAGTAAATGATGGCCTGGAAAAGGCTCCTCACAAACAGCGTATTGCAGCTACAAGAGCAAAAATCGCAGAAGGAGAGAAGCGTGTTGTTCTGATTGAGACTGCTCGCACTGATTTAGAAAAAAAGATATCTGACCTGCAGGTAGAAATTGATGAGTTTAGTGAGCGCATGAAGATTCATCAGGCAACAATGCAGCAGTCAAGCGATCATCGTGAAGTCGAGAGTCTATCCAAAGAGCTAGAAACTTTGCTGAAGCAAAAAGAAAAGCGCGAGAATGAGGCCATGACCTTCATGGAAAAACGTGCAGAATTTGATGAAGTGTTGGCTGATACATCTGAGAAAATTGAGCAACTTAGAAAAGCTGAAGCAGATGAACTAGCCTCTTTTAAAGAGTATTTTGCAAAACTGAAGGCGGTTCATACTGCGCTTACAGAAAAGCGCAATGAGCTCTTGGCTAGCATTAGCGAAGAAAATATTGAGAGCTATGAAAAGGTTCGTGCAGCCAAAAATGGTATTGGTGTAGCCTTGTACGAAAGTGGCAAATGCGGTGGCTGCCAAGTCATGATTCCTGCTGCAAAGCGTGCAGAGATTGAAACAGTAGAGGGTATTGTAACCTGTCCTGGTTGCAGGCGCTTGCTTGTTGTTGAGAAGTAAGTAGTATACTTTACTACTCTACTGTGATAAAGTATTTCATTAACGATAAATGAGCGGAGTCGCTTACAGATAGAAATTACTTGTAAATAAGGGAGAAATTAGAGTGGACACAGGCAATAAAGCTGGAGTAAATCAGCTTCTAAGGAAGCAGTCCCTTGGGAAGCCTAGAGGTTTTAGAGATATTCTTTTTGCGGAGGCTGCCCGCCGCGAGCGTTTGGTTGCAAAGATTAGTTCCTGTTTTTCTAAGGCGAGGTATGAACTGGTAGAGACCCCTAGTGTTGAGTATCCAGAGACCTTGCTTAGAGGACAAAGTAAGGCTAATGACATAGGAGCTGTAGGCGATGACAGTAACCTTCGCGATACCTTTCGTTTCGTTGATGTTGACGGTAACCTGATAGCTCTACGCAGTGACGTTACAGGATCTTTAGCACGTGTTGTAGCGACGCGTTTTTCTTTAGTTGAGCCTCCTTATCGACTGCGTTATGTTGCAGATGTCTTCCGGGAGCAAGAGTCATTGCGCGGAAGTGATCGTCAATTTACTCAGCTAGGCCTTGAGTGTTTTGGTTTGGAGCGCAAATTTGCTGACGAAGAGGTTTTATGTCTAGCCTTGGATGGTATGAAGGCAGCAGGTATTGATGATTGTAGGCTTCACTTGAACAGTGTGGCAGTGTTTGGCGCAATTCTTGAAACAGCTAATGCCGATGCTGACTGGAAAAGGTCTTTTCTTTCTGCCTGGAGTAACGGTGACTTCATCAAAGTAAAAAAACTTGCCCTTGATGGTACCCTTTCAAAAGAAGATGCATATGCCGTGAAAAAACTTGCGGGATTACGCGGAGGACTTGCAGTTCTTGACGAGGCTGAGGTCTTGTTAAAAAACAATAGTAAAGCACTGGAGTCCTTAAGTGATTTGCGCGTAAGTTATGCTTCATTGGTTCAAAAGCTGGGAAGTGACGATAGTCAGAAACTTATTGTAGACTTTTCGCTTGCGCCGCACTTTGAGTATTATTCAGGAATTATATTTGAGCTTTATGCTACTTCTGCTGCTGGCAGGGCACATCTTGTTGGGGGCGGAGGAAGATATGACAGGCTGATGGAGCAATTTGGATGCAAAATGCCCGCTGCTGGCTTCAGCTATGATCTTGCAGCGCTTGAGCGAGTGATTGCTTCTTATGAAGGTGAATCTTTGGAGGGGTCTGTTGAAAACAGTGTCTCAAGGGAGGAGGGAAAGGCTCCTCCGCTACGCATCGCAGTTCCTAAGGGTAAGCTTTACGATGACTGTATTGATTTGCTGAATCAAGCAGGGGTTAGTTTACCTGGACTAGAAGATCCCGGACGTTCTTTAAGAATCGTCAATGATTATTACGACATCATCATTGCAAAACCGACTGACGTTGCGATTTATGTTTCGCGCGGGGCAGCAGACATTGGCATCAGTGGCAGGGATACCTTAGTGGAGGCAGATTTTCCCTTGCTGCAATTGGCTGATCTTGAATTTGGTGGCTGCGAGTTTGTCGTGGCAGCACCTGATAGTTTAGATTGCAGCCTGGATGAACTGAGCTTGCGGCTAGGCACCATTCGGGTCGCAACTAAGTATCCGCGTCTAACTCAGCAATTTTTTGATGATCGCGGAATTCAAGTTGAGATTGTCAAACTAAATGGAAATATAGAACTTGCCCCTTTGATTGGGATTGCTGACGTTGTTGTAGATATTACTCAGACAGGGACGACTCTGCGTGAAAATAATCTACGAATTGTTGAGCGAGTCCTACCTAGCACTGCTAGATTCGTGGCACAGTATTCTGCTGCTCGCACCGATTTGCGTGTAATGGAGCTTGTGGGAAGACTGGAAGGTGTTTTGCGTACCTGTTCTAGTGGAAATGGAAACGAAGAGGGGAGCCCCTTATGATGAGGCGCTTAAAGCTAAAAGAGGGCCAAAGATTAACTGAAGACTTGCTGCAGCGCAGTGGGGGCATTGACTCGAGCATTGAAACAACTGCTGCTGAGATTATTGCGACTGTCAAGGCGCAGGGAGACCAGGCACTATTTGATTATACAGAGCGTTTTGATGGGGTAAGGTTGAATCAGTTGCGCGTGAGTGATGAAGAGATTGCAGGTGCGATCAGGCGCGCTGACCCTGCACTTATGAGCGCGCTTACTAATTGCGCAGAACGTATCAAAGACTTTCATCAGAGGCAGGTGCAGCAGTCGTGGTATGCGACCCCCCGTAAGGGCGTGATGGTTGGTCAACGGGTGACCCCTATTGAGCGTGTAGGTATTTATGTACCAGGGGGACGTGCTGACTATCCCAGTACAGTACTTATGAACGTTATTCCGGCTTTTGTTGCGGGAGTACCAGAGGTTGCTGTGGTAGTACCCCTAGGCCCTGATGGTCGTATAGTTGATTCAACGCTGCTTGCTTGCCATATCGCGGGTGTTAGCGAAATCTATAAGGTTGGTGGTGCGCAAGCGGTTGCTGCCCTAGCCTATGGAACAGAAAGCGTCCCTGCGGTTGATAAGATTACGGGTCCTGGGAATGCTTATGTGGCTGCAGCGAAGAAGCAGGTGCAGGGTACCGTGGGGATTGACATGATTGCGGGTCCTTCAGAAGTGCTGGTATTGGCGGATGAAACAGCGAACCCGAGCTACGTAGCCATTGACTTGATGGCTCAAGCAGAGCATGATCCCTTAGCTGCTTGCTATCTAGTTACCACTGATGCCAGCTTGCCTGATAGGGTTGAAGCAGAGCTGAGTAAGTTATTGCAGCAATCTAGTCGCGCTGACGTTACACGTGAGTCTTTAAAGAGCCATGGCATCGTCTTGGTGTGTGAGGTTATGGATGATGCTGTAGCAGCAAGCAACTTCATTGCTCCTGAACACCTGGAGGTTCTGACGCGTGATCCACATGCGTTACTGGGGGACATTATTAATGCAGGTGCCATCTTTCTGGGTCCTTGGACACCAGAGTCGGTGGGAGACTACAGTGCAGGCCCTAACCACACCTTGCCAACACAGGGAACAGCACGATTTTCCTCACCCCTAAGTGTAGATGACTTCGTGAAAAGTTCGAGCGTGCTTTCTTACAGTGCGGAAGCACTTATGACAGAAGCAGATGACGTTATAAAGGTGGCAGACATTGAAGGTCTTTGGGCACATGCAGAATCAGTGAGAATACGTGCTGCAAACATTGCTTCAGGTAAGGGGTGTGACTGTTAATGTCCAAAGTGCGCAGTCCTAGAAGAGCCCTTGAGAGTCTTAAGCCTTATAGTGGAGAGATTCCAGAAGGAAAGCTGATTCTTTCAGCAAACGAAAGTCCCTTCAATCTGCCAGCGTCTGTACGTGCGCAATTGCAGGCAGGCATTGATAATTTTGCGTTTAATCGTTATCCAGATCCTTTGGGGCGAAGACTGCGCCAACAAATTGCAGATTTCAATGGCGTGAGCTCAGATTGTGTTCTCATAGGCAACGGAGGGGATGAGCTGCTGCTTGATATTTTGCTTGCCTGGGGCGGAAATGATAGTGGAATCGAAAATAAAAAACGTACCATTATGCAATTTTCACCGACCTTTTCAATGTACCGTATCTACGCAGACCTTCTCGAGACGCGAATACTTGACCTGCCCCGTAATCCTGAGGATTTTAGCATTGAGGTAGATCAGGCAGTAGACTGCCTGCAGAATAATCAGGTAGATGTGTGCGTTATTGACAATCCAGGAAACCCTACGGGACAGCTTATTTCAGAAGAAGACCTATGCAAGATTATTGAGGCAAGTGATGCGCTGGTCGTGGTAGATGAAGCTTACTTTGAATTTAGCGGGCAGAGTATGGTGTCTTATTTAGAAAAGTATTCCAACATGGTCATACTCCGCACCTTTTCAAAAGCTTACTCACTGGCGGGCTTGCGCCTAGGGTATGTATTGGCCTGCCCAAAGGTGATAGATATGCTTGCGCGTGTCCGTATGCCCTATTCGGTAAACAGCTTTACGCAGTGGACTGGTCAGCTGGTAATGGATAGCTTAACAGAGTTTGACCAAGGGATTTCAGATATCGTGAATGAGCGAGAACTGCTTTTCGAAGCATTGAAAGATATGGCAGGCAAGAACACCGGCATGAAGGTTTGGCCATCGCGAGCAAACTACCTGTTGTTTCGTGCGGATAAGGCTCATGAAATTTGGCAGAGACTGCTTGATGTGCATGATATCTACATTCGCAATTTCTCAAGTGCTCCAGGTCTAAAGAATTGTCTACGGGTTACCGTGGGCAGCAGTCAGGAAAATATGAGGTTTGTGACAGCTTTGCGTGAATCAATTGTAAAAGGAGCAGCAGATGACTAGGGTCAGCACAGAACGCATCGCTCGCGTAGAGCGCAAGACGAGTGAGACAGACATAGCGCTTACCTTGAATCTTGACGGGAGTGGGGTTAATGACGTAGAGACAGGTAGCGGATTTTTCGATCACATGCTGACAGCTTTTATTCGTCATGCAGGTTTTGATTTGTCTGGTTACTGTAAGGGTGACTTACAAATCGATGATCATCATACGGTTGAAGACCTAGGCCTTGTTTTGGGGCAAGCTTTTGCAGAGGCATTGGGAGATAAGGCAGGTATTGCGCGTTTTGCTGATGTGTTGATTCCCATGGATGAGGCATTGGTGTTTGCAGCAGTAGATATCAGTGGACGTGGTCAGTTACACTACCGTGTCGAAGTGCCTATTGAGATGTTGGGTAATTTTGATACGACCCTGGCAGAAGAATTTTTCATAGCATTTACCAGCAAGGCTGGAGTGACTCTGCACCTTGAATCACTGGCAGGAAAGAACAGTCACCATATTCTAGAGGCAACTTTCAAGGCTGCAGCCCGTGCATTGCGTGAGGCAGTGTCCCTTGATGCGCGCGTGAGTGGAATTCCGTCAACGAAGGGTAGTTTGTAGATAATGGACAATAACACAACAGCAAGTAGTAGCGTAATAATGAATAACGATATGAATATACTTCCTGCGATAGATTTGCTAGATGGCAAAGTGGTACGCCTGGCACAGGGTGACTATGAGCGCGTAACCGTTTATCACGAAGATCCTGTGGCGCAGGCGCATGAATTTTTTGACAGTGGAGCTACCTGGCTGCATGTAGTTGATTTGAATGCTGCGCGAACTGGTCAGCCACATAATACGGCAAGCATTGCTGCTATCGCTGCCGAATTGCCCCAGCTAAACATGCAAGTAGGTGGTGGCATGCGCACACTTGAGGCAATTAGCACTATGCTGGAGGCTGGTGTTACGCGCACTGTGGTAGGCAGTAAACTGGCAAAAGATCCTGCCTTTGCTAAAGAGGCTGTCGCAAGTTTTGGTGCAGAATCCTTAGTGGCGGGTATCGACGCGCGTGATGGTATTGTTGCAGTAGATGGCTGGACGACAATGAGTAGTATTCCTGCTCCTGAACTAGTGGGGGAGTTGTCCAGTATAGGACTACGCCATCTGGTGTATACAGATATTAGTCGAGATGGCATGCAAACGGGTATTCAACCGGAGCTCTATGCGGCTGTAGCGACAGCTGCTGGATTTCCGGTAATAGTAAGTGGTGGCGTTGCCAGCCTTGCCGACATTGAGGCAGCAAAGGTGCTGGGTCCGACCTTGATAGAAGGCGTCATTATAGGAAAGGCCTACTATGAAGGTGAGATCGATATACGTGATGCGGTGAATGTATTAGCGTCATCGTAGGATATGCTGCAGATGATTTTAAAGTGTTGTATATTGAAAGGATTTTGTGCTTGTGAGTATTATTAAAGTTATTCCCTGTTTGGATGTTGAAAAAGGCCGTGTTGTCAAAGGCGTGAATTTTATCAACTTGAAGGATATTGGTAACCCTGCAGAGATGGCGGCTGCTTATCAGGATGCGGGCGCAGATGAGCTGGTGTTCCTTGATATTAGCGCAAGCCACGAAGGCCGTGCGACACGGATAGACCTTGCAAAAACGTGTAGAGAGGCTTGCAGTATTCCCTTTGTAGTAGGCGGAGGCATGGGCTCACTTGCGGATGTAGGTGAAGTTTTGGATGCAGGTGCAGACAAGGTGTCTTTGGGTAGTGCTGCGGTAAGAAGTCCACAGCTCATTAAGGAAGTAGCAGCAAAGTATGGCTCTGACCGCCTAGTAGTAGCGATTGATGCAAAAAAGCTTCGCTACTCTAAGGCTGGTACCAAGGACAGATGGGAAGTTTTTGTCAGTGGAGGCAGAGAAAATACAGATATTGATGCGCTTGAATGGGCGCGCAAAGTTGAAAGTCTAGGAGCGGGCGAAATCCTACTTACAAGCATGGATTGTGACGGCGTTAAAGAAGGTTATGATATTCCTTTGACCCGAGCAATTGCAGATGCAGTGAGTATTCCTGTAATCGCAAGTGGGGGGGCAGGTAAAATCGAACATTTCGTTGAGGCCGTTGCGGACGGACATGCAAGAGGTGTTCTGGCTGCAAGCGTATTCCATTACGGACAGATTAGCATCCGTGAAGTCAAAGAGGCTCTGCAGGCAGCAGGCTATGAAGTGAGCTTGTAGAGGTTTTTGACCGTGAACAAAGTCCCAAATAGAGAAAAAGATTTCTTGAGCGTTGGCACGCTTAGCTACGGCGATGACGGGCTGATTGCGGCAATTATCCAAGATGCGAAAAGCAAAGAGGTTCTAATGCTTGCATGGATGAATCGCGATGCCCTGCAAAAGAGCCTGGACACGGGGTATACTTGGTTTTGGTCACGCTCCCGCGGGAAGCTGTGGCAAAAAGGTGAAGAGAGCGGTAACGTGCAGCATATACAGTCGATTAGCTATGACTGTGACGCTGACACTTTGCTTATTAAAGTGCAGCAGGGCGGTGATGGGATAGCCTGTCATACAGGTGCTCCTACCTGCTTTTACCGGAAATTAAAGGGCCCAATAAAGACTGAAAGGTTTGAATGATGTCTGCAGCCAATACTTTAGGGTCATCCGTTGATGAACTGACCACAATTATTGCCAAGCGTTCTGCTGCAGACCTTGCTGAGTCATACACGGCAAAGTTGCTTCACGGAGACCTGGACTATCTGCTGAAGAAGATTGGTGAAGAGGCTACTGAAGTCGTGATGGCAGCCAAGGATACTGAAGGAGGCAGTGGCAATGAGCAGTTACGTTATGAAGCTGTGGATTTACTTTACCATCTACTGGTTGCCTGTGAACGCCTGGGAGTAAGCCCAGAAGATTTGGCGGCAGAGATCAAAGGGCGCTTTTAATGCCAAGTCGCTATGCTGATTGTCATATTCACTCGACCCTGTGCGGACACGCAAAGCACACCTTGCCCGAAATGCTCGAAGGCATTCGCGTTAGTGGGCTACATGCTGCAGTGTTTACTGAGCATCTACCTTTACCGGAAGAGGTTGATCCAAATCGCGAAGTTTCCATGCGCTTCAGTGACCTTGATCCGTATGTGGTGACACTTAAAGAGACTGCAGAGCGCTTTGATAGTCTGCGTAATAAAGGGGAAGATGTGCCACATCTTATTATTGGCGCAGAGGCTGATTGGTTGAATCAGGATCCTGCCTGGTCGAAACGATCTGTCGCGAAGGCTCGTGAAGCCGGTGTTGACGTTATTTTGGGCAGTGTACATATGTTAGATGGCTGGGCCTTTGATGATCCAGCCCAAGTTGATGAGTGGGACAGGCAAGAGACAGAAACTGTATGGGATTTTTACTTCACCGAGTGGATTAAAACAGTAAAATCGGGTGTCTATGATGTTATGGCACATCCTGATTTGCCTAAAAAGTTTAACTTTATTCCTGCCGACCCTCGCGAGTACTATTTTGAGGCAGCAGCTGCTATTGCAGAAGCGGGAATCCTTTGCGAGGTTTCAACAGGAGGCCTACGCAAACCTTGTAAAGACCTCTATCCATCACAGAGTTTTCTCGATGAATTAGTGCGGCGTGATGTGGGGCTAACCCTTGGTTCAGATGCGCATTCTGTGCCGGAGATTGGCTACGGATTTGACTATGCTGCTGAACAATTGCTGAAGGCAGGAGTCATTCATCAGTCGCTGCCTACAGGCCCCGTGCATGAAGGAAAAGTTGAATTACTGCCATTGTAGTAGAAGCTACTCATGAATCTAGATGAACGTAAAAAGTGCCTTAAGAGGCATTTTCACTGGTGGATTTGCGGCTGGTATTCCTGTTGGTGTCATCGCAGGTTTTCCGTTTGCTGTATATTTTGCAGTGAAATACAAGGTTCCTACCAAAATAGAATTTGAAAGAAGGCAGCGTGGCAAAAAACGCAAGAAGTGAAAATGACAGTATGACTAGCTGAGAAGCTAGCATTTGCTGCTCTGCTCTAGGTAGGTGAAAACGGTGTACAATAAACAGCATGGCTGAATATATTCTTTATACAGACGGCGGGTCACGCGGTAATCCTGGGCCTGCTGGAATAGGTTTTGTGCTTAATCACGGCTTTGTGAAGAGTTGTGATGGGGGAGCACCCATTGGAGAAGCTACTAATAATGTTGCTGAATACAAAGCCCTTATCTGGGGGCTGGAAAATGCTCTTGCTCTGAACATTACTCATTTAGAAGCACGCGCAGACAGTGAGCTTTTGGTAAAGCAGCTTAAGGGCGAATACAAAGTCAAGAATGCTGCCTTGAAACCCTTGTTTTTAGATGCTTTGAGTTTATCAAAGCAGTTTGAATTTTGTGAGTTTGTTCACATCCCTCGTGAGGAAAACGAGGAAGCAGACGCTCTAGCAAATGAAGCAATGGACGCCTTGATGGAGGTAGGTAGTCCAATCCAGCCTTGCCAGGCACCAGGTTCGCTTTTTGATTTTGAAGAAGATGAAGAGGCGGAAGAGCAGGACTCCTTTGGCGAAGAAATTCAGGATTACGAGTATAGTCAGGATGAGGTTCAGGATAGTGAGGCGGAAGATACCTTTTTGGATGCAGTTGCACCTTTTATTAATCCAGCTCCTGAAGCTGCAATTTTAAATATAGTAGAAACTGAGGAGGCTCAACTACCCGTGAGCGCAGGAATATATACTTTGACGGTTAAGGACCATTTCGATGCAGCACACTTGCTTTATGATTACCCAGGGGAGTGTCGTAATCTGCATGGACACACATGGGATATTGAAGTAAGTGTTGAATCTTCACAGCTCTGTGAGCTGGGTATGGTGTATGATTTTGCGCTGCTTAAGAAAGATTTAAAGTCTGTGCTGAACCGCTATGACCACAAGTATCTAAATGAAATTGAACCTTTTAATACTGTCAGTCCTACAGCGGAGAATCTTGCATGTATTATCTTTGAAGAGCTTTCAGGAAAGATTGTGCAGCCCGGTGTGATCGTGACTGAAGTAGCCGTCTGGGAATCTCCAATCGCAAAGTTGACCTACAAACTGCGCTAATTTTCAGGCTTAGGGCCACCGGTTATGGATCGTGCCTTCCAAGGCTTATCTTCGCATGACTGCTTCAACTGACGCCCTGAAAGAACGGAGCTTTCTCCGAATTTATCTTTTATGTCGTCAAGTCTCTTACTTAGACACTCTTGTTCTTCACTGACGACAGCACTTGCTGTTTGCTGACTTTTGTCCTGAGCGCCTGTGAGGATTTCCGAAGCGTTTTCTGCTTTAGTATCTTGCATATCTGGCTGCGTACTAGCAGCTTCTTCGCTATTCTGTAGCGCAGCATCACTAAAGAGGCACATTTGGCCCGCGCCTTCATCAAATTGGGACACCCCTACACCCAGCAAGCGTACGGGCATGCCTTCTTCCCATACTGTCTGCGCCATCTCAAAAGCAATCGCACTTAAAGCGACTTCATTATCAATCCCAACAGAAAAAGTTTTACTGACTGACTTTGTCTTAAAGTCTTTGAAACGTAGCTTCAGATTTACGCAGCGCCCTCGCAGGCCTTTCTTGCGTAATCTGCGTGCGAGCTGGGCGCTGATATCAGCTAGTGCATCTCGAATGTCTTCTGCGGTGGTTATGTCTTGGTCAAAGGTGTATTCGTTAGACACTGATTTCGTAGGCTCATCCTCTTGAACGGGGCGAACATCAATGCCGGCTGCGCGTTCAAGCATGGTCGGTGCTGTTTTTCCAAAGATGAGTGTTGCGGTAGCTAGATCAAGATCGGCCAGTTGACCTAGAGTCTTCACCCCGACTTGAGCCAAGCGTTCTGCTGATTTTGGCCCGATGCCACTTTGTTTGCGTATGGGCAAAGGACTAAGAAAAGCTGCCTCTTGACCAGCTGGGATCACAGTAAGGCCACGAGGCTTTTTCATATCGCTACCAATTTTTGCTACGGTCATCGAGGTTGAAAGCCCTATAGACCCGGTGATACCTGTTTCTGCAATGCGTTGCATGAGCTCGCGAACTACCGTGACGGGATGTCGCGGGTCTTGTGCATCGGGGGTAATTTCAAAGAATGCTTCGTCGATGGATACTTGTCTAAAGTGGGGGGTTAGCTCTGCCACCATATTAAAGATCTGCTTAGAAAGTTCGCGGTAGCGGCTAAAGTCTGAACTAACCCAGATCGCATCAGGGCAAAGTCTGCGAGCCTGCGAAGAGGGCATGGCACTACGAACGCCATAGACGCGAGCCTCATATGAGCAGGTCGAGACAACTCCGCGACCACTAGGTCCACCTACAATGACGGGTTTCCCACGCAATTCCGGGTTGTCCAGCTGCGCAACTGACGCAAAGAAGGCATCAAGGTCCAGATGGGCTATCGCCCGTCCGCTCCAGACTCCTTCAGTGGTCAAGTCTTCAAGGGAAGTATATTGATTGTCATCAAGCATAGGTTCTATTATACAATGATGCACGGTTGTGTGTGGAATTGTCTCGTTAACCAAGTTGAGCTGCTTTATAATGGAGTGCGTACACTAAAAGAACCCGAGTTATTTAAGTTTCAGAAAGTGCAGGAAGTGCACTCAAAGGTGAAGAGGGTAACACGGCTTAACAAATGGTAGTTTCATGCAGACAAACAGAAGCAAGTCAATTGTTAAGCGAAACTGATGAAAAAGGTGCGCGCACCCACTTCGCACACGACAACCTCGGTAATGTGGTGCGCATATCTGACCCGCTCGGCCGCTCTTCAAACTTTACTTTTGA
>Ga0123352_10000133_pt1 | contig 86394 bp, 81 predicted proteins | sample TergutLab28metaG_FD_89700 | JGI IMG/M metagenome (GOLD analysis project Ga0123352, IMG submission 89700) | Labiotermes labralis P1 segment gut microbial communities from Petit-Saut dam, French Guiana - Lab288 P1 | ecosystem: Host-associated > Arthropoda: Insects > Digestive system > Gut ...
AAGCCGCTAAAAATTCGTTTATTCGAAATTTGAGGTTGCAGGTTGTACTAGCTGTACACCAAAACCGAAAATAATTCAGTACTTTTGCCTACGGCAAAAGCGGCTACGCCGTCGGACTTCCTTCCGATACGTGAAGAAGCGAATTTTTAGCGGCTTTAGGCGTGTTGTACATTGTATTGCAAGGGTAGCATTAATGATAAAATTCTTTAGCGCATTGAATTTGCAAACAACCCTCTCTCATTCATCTTCTCGGTTTTTTTCATATGGCAAGGGTGCATAACCTGCTTTCGTCAGGTCGGCTTATGTCCACATACTCCAGATAACTCTTAGCAAATATTTTTCAAGTATAGAAAAATCACTGTTAATATGATAATATATTTAGATAAAAATGTTGAAAAGCGCAAAGCATTGTTAAGGGCTATCAAACTAAGATTTATGTTGCCTAAAATCATGTCTGAGGTATAAGATGAGTAGTAATTCTAACTATTACAAAACAGAAGAATATTGCAATTTTTATGAAATGTTATTAAATGTTTATAACTCATATAAAAACAGAACCGCAGTTAAGTATAGAAAAGATGAACAAATTATAAATATTTCATATTTAGAGCTAATTGAGAATATTTGTAGTTTTTATAATTATTTTAAAAACAACAACCTGAATGACACCAATGTAGGGATTATATCTGAAAACAGATATGAGTATATTCCTATATATTTAGGCACTTTATTTTCAAATGTGATTGCGCCAATTGATAGAGAAATGAATGAAAGTAAACTAAGAAATTTGTTAGAAAAGTTTGATATTAAAGTTTTGTTTTATACAAACAAGGCAAAAGGCAAAGTGCTTGAGGCTTCTAATAAATTAAATGTTAAGCTTATTAATATTGATGAAGAATTTGATGAAATTGTTGCCGATAAAAGAAATATTGATGAGATGTTTGAAAATATCAGGACAGTATCAAAAGATAAGTTTTCAACGCTAGGCTTTACATCTGGGACTACTTCAGATATTAAAGGGGCAATGTTATCTCAATATAATATTGTTTCAAACCTATGTGCAGCTCATAAAAATAATAATTTAAAAAGCCCTTTATTATACATATTGCCAATGAATCATACATACGGATTTAATTCCGGAATATTAACTGCGATATATAAAGGCATAACTATCTGTCTCACTATGGATTTAAAACATTTTCAAAAAGACTTAAAAGAATATGATCCATATTATATTGGGTCAGTTCCGCTTGTTGTTGAGGGTGTATATAAGAATATACTTGCTGAAGTTAAAAGAAGAAGAAAAGAAAAACTTTTTTTTAGAATGATCAAAGTTAGTAAATTTTTACTAAAATTCAAAATAGATATCAGGCATTTTTTATTTGGGAAATTATTATCAAAAAACTTCAGGCTCTTTGTATCCGGTGGTGCGAGCTTAGATGAATCTTATATACATAAGTACAACGAAATAGGAATTAATGTATTAAATGGTTATGGACTAACAGAGTGTTCTCCGCTAATTTCTGTGAATAGAGATATCCATAATGTCGTAGGTAGTGTTGGAATAATAATTGATGGTGTATCAATAAAAATAGCAGAAGACAGCGAGATATTAGCAAAAGGCCCAAATATTATGATGGGTTATTACAAAGACGAAAATGCAACCAAGGAAGTAATGACAGATGGTTATTATAAAACAGGGGATTTAGGTTATGTAAAAGACAATGTGCTTTTTATTACCGGGAGAAAGAAAAACTTGATTATTCTTCCTAACGGGAAAAACTTTTCCCCGGAAGAAATAGAAGAAAAATTACTACAAGTTGATTATATAAAAGAATGTGTAGTTTTTTCAAAAAAGCATAAAGATATTGTTAAGATTAATGCTAAAATATTTTTAGAAGAACAAAGTGATAATCTAGCAAAAGATATAGAAATAATCAACTCGGGACTGCCTTACTATATGAGAATTGATGAATATGAAATTGTTGACGAAGAATTTGAAAAAACGAGCACAAAAAAAATAATAAGGAGTAAATATGTTTAATGAATTTAAAGAAATATTAAAAACAAATTACGAAGTTACTAACGTAGAACAATGCTCTAATTTTAAAAAAGATTTTGGTCTAACTTCGTTTGATTTTATTAACTTAATATGCTTAATAGAAGAAAAATACGGAGTTGTTATAGAAGAAGAACATTATTTATCTTTAAACACGGTTGGAGATTTAATAAAACATATTGAATCAGAAATGACCAGATAAAGAGGTAATCATGCAGGAAATAGTTGTTAAAACAAGGGAAGAGCAAAAGCAATTTATAAAATTTAGAAAAAAAATTTATAAAAGTAACTCCAGTTTTGTAGATAATAACTTATTTACGATAAAGCAATTATTTTCAAATAAAACTTGTTTTGCGGATGATAAAGAAGTAATACCAATTTATATTGAAGATGATAATTTTAATATAAAATGTGAGTGTATTGTTGTTTATACAAAGAAACTGCCGGAATATATACAGCTATGTTTCTTTGAAAGTGAAGATAATTCATCTATAGCAGTAAAAATGCTGGTAGATAAAGTGATTCAAATAGGCAAAAAATATGGATGTACTAAATTAGTAATTGGATTAAACGGACATGTTAATTATGGTTTAGGGTTATTAAACAGCCATTTTGATATAAAAAACTCTTTTGGTGTAAGTGGTAACCCTAGTTATTATAATAAATATTTTAAAGAGTTAAAATTTGATGAGGTATTATTAAATACTTATACATGGAGTGGTGTGGAAAGCAAAGTGAATAGGTTTTCTGCCATAATAAGCAAAATAAACAGAGCCTATTCTTTTAAAATTTTGGAAAAGGATAAGTTAGAATATTATTCTAAAATATATACGGATTTAAACAATAAATGTTTTCCGGGGCATAGGTATTATTACAATAGAACGTATAAAGAAGATAAAGAGATGTTAAAAGAAATGTTGTTATTTGTAAAGCCTGAATCATTAATTTTTGCTTTCAAAGATGATGAACCTGTTGCCTTCATTCTTTGGTATCCGGATTTTAATGAACTTGTTTTGCAAGGAGAAGCGTTTGGAATCAAGACATATTTCAAGAACTTATTTTTTAATAGAAAATTTGAAAAAGCAAAAATTGTTGAAATTGGAATATTAGAAGATTATAGAAAATCCGGACTGGCATTTGGATTAATAAATCAAGTAGTTTTAAAAATAAATAAGTATGGAATTAAGAAAGGTGAAAGCTCTTGGATATTAGAAGAAAATGTTGACTCTAATAGTATTTGCAAAGCAATTTGTGATGATTTGTATAAAGAGTATGTAGTATATGAAAAAGATATATAGTAACCTAGAGGTTCATAACAGTGACAATTTTGATAGCATATCTAATCAAATAAAATTAGATTTCCCTTTCGATAGAAAGTTTATCAACTTGTTAAAAGAAGAAAATTTATTTCATCAAGAATACTATTACATAAGAAACAAAAAAGATTTTGCATTTTTCATATTATACAAAATGAAATTAAATATATTCACATTTGGAAACTTCAAACTAAATGTAAAAGTAAAAATTATTGGTATGCCTTTCTCAATAAGTGAAAATGGTTATTTCACAAATAATGAAGAAATGATGCTGAAATTTATAAAAACCATTACGGGTCTGAAACTTGTTTTGAATGTCAAAGAACCAATACAGATTGATGGGATAACAGTTGGAAATACTTTGCCCACTTGCATATTTGTTAATGATTTTAAAAGCATTGATGAATATATGCTATCTTTACGAAGCTCATATAGAAGAAGAATAAATACAGCAATTAAAAATTGTGAAGATTTGATAGTAGAGCAACTGGACGGTAAATGCCCCGGAAGCTTATATGAATTATACTTGCGAACTTATGAAAGATCACCTTATAAACTAGAAAAATTAGAGCCCGATTTTTTTAATAAAGTTGATGCACAAGGGTTAGTATTTTCTAAAGATGATGTTGAACTTGGTTTTGTATTACTAAAGAAATATCAAGAAAGGTTATATTTTATGCTATGTGGCATGAATTATAATGTAGATACTGCGGATTTATATTTTTATATGCTATACAAAATTATAATTTATGCTATTGAGAACAATTGTAAGATTATAGATTTTGGTCAAACATCAGAAGAAACAAAATTAAAAATTGGATCACAATTATCAAAAAGATATTTTTATGCTCATCATACAAATATCTTTCTAAACAAAATGATAAGTATAAACAAAAGACTTTTAGAATACAAGTATGACTTTAAAAAGTTTCGGGTTTATAGGGAGAAGTAGTAACACTATGAAAGCATTATTGATAAAACCAAAATTTGAAAATGTTTTTACAAGATTATCATTAATAACAACGGAACCATTAGAATTAGAATATATGGTTTCTATTTGTGATAGAAATAATGTGGAATCTGAAATATGTGATATGACGTTAAAAAAGCATAGTGTTGCTAGATCAGTAAAGAGATTTAAACCTGATATAGTTGGAATAACTGCTAACTTTATTCATATAGATACGGTAAAAAAATATGTAAAACAGATTAAGAAAATTAATCCTAATATCAAGGTTATTTTAGGCGGGTCTCACGCAGAAGTTAAGCCCGAAGATTTTTTCTTTGATGGTATAGATATTGTAACTTATAGCGGTGGATTTAAAGCATTTGAGAATATTATTAAATATGAGAATATTGATTTGAAAGATATAAAGGGAATATATTACTTGAAGAACTCGGAATGGGTACAAAATGAAAGAGAAGCTTTTGATATTAGTGATTTACCATTCCCTAACAGAAATCATTTCTACAAAAATATTAAAAAATATAAATATGTTAATCTGAAGCCTTGCGCTATTGTAAAAGCGAGTTATAGCTGCCCACAAAATTGCAATTATTGTTTTTCAACTTTATTAAACAATGGCAAATATATTTGTAGAGAACCAAAAAATGTAGTTGAGGAAATTAAAAATATAAACTGTGAAAATATATGGATTGTTGATGATACATTTTATGTTGATAAAAATAAACTTAAAGTGTTTATTGACTTGATAAAAAAAGAAAATATACAAAAAAACTATTCATTATATTATAGAGTAGATTTTATTGCCAATAATCCGGAAATAATGCAAGAACTAGCGGGTATTGGCGTGAAGATGTGCGCCGTTGGGCTAGAAGTAATAGATGATGAGGTGTTAAAAAACTATAATAAAGGAACTAATGTTACTCTAATATTAAAAGCATTAGAAGTATTAAAAAAATGTAATATAACCTGTATCGGGCTTTTAATGATTGATATTGACGCAGAAAAAGATTACTTTGAAAAATTGTATAAGTTTATTGAAAAGCATGAGTTATATCTATCTACTGTTTCAGTATTAACACCTATGCCGGGCACTGAACAATATGAGAAATATAAAGATAGATTTATAACAAGCGATTATAAAAAATGGGATTTTGTGCATTTAGTAATAAGCCCAAGAAAGATGAGTAATTTTACATTTTATAAAGAGTTTTACAAATTATATTTTAAGCTAGGCAAGCTAATCTTAAAAGCAAAAGTGTTATCTCCGGTTTATTTAAAATCAGCAATGATAGCAACTGCAAACTTTTGGTTTGAAGCAATTAAAAGTTTGGGGGGGAAGAAACAATGAATTATACTGTTTGGGAAAAGCTAGCACATAAATATAATAGGTTATGGGTACAGAAGTATTCACTCAGACCGACTCGAAGAGAAGTGAGAAAAATTGTTTTACCTTTAATAAAAAATAATCCTAAGATCAAGATATTAGAAATTGGTTGCGGAACAGGACAGTTTATTAAAGAAATAAGCGTTAAGAATGGAAATATATCTTATTTTGGAATTGATGCCGCCAATAACATGATAGAAATTGCTAAAAAAGACAATAAAGTAAAAAATATAAAGTTTGAAAAGATGTCCATTGAAAAATACAAAACTAAAGAAACGTTTGATTTAATCATTTGTACTCACGCATTTCCATACTTTCCAGAAAAGAGGCAAATGATGAAAAAGATATCCAAACTATGTAATAAGGGTGCAAAAGTAATTATCGCAAATGCTTCTAACAATAACTTGAAAGATAAAATTATAACATTTTTGCTTAAAGCAACCACAAGTAAATCACAGTATTTATCAATAAGAGATATGTCAAAACTATTTGATAATGCTTCATTAAAATGTATAGATATAAAGATTATAAAAGAAAAAAGGTATATGCCAACAATAGCCTTATTCTATTTGGAGAAGTAGCTTATGAAAGTTTTATTGATAAGACCAAAACCTCATAAAGATACTATTGGACTACAAAATGTAATGATATGTGAGCCATTAGAACTAGAATATTTGTCTTCCAACGCAGAAGCAAAAGGGCATAAAGTAGATATTATAGATATGATTATTGAAAAGAAGCAAATAAGCTATTTTGTTAAAAAGTATAACCCAGACGTTGTTGGAATAACCGGTTATATCGCCCATGTTAACATAATTAAAGGCTATGCAAGAGAAATAAAAGAATGCAATAGTAATATAAAAATAATAGTCGGCGGGGTTCATGCGGAAGTTAATCCTGAGGATTTTGTATGCAATGAAATAGATTATATCATTAGGGCAAATGGAATAAGAACTTTTATTGAGATACTAGACAAGCTTAAAAAGAAAAGCACCATTGATATGGATTCTATCTATAGTGAAAATGTTAAAAGCTGCAAAAAAGATAATACTTTTCACTATTTATATCCGGATAGAGAAAAGGTAAACAAATATAGATCGAAATATTATTATATGTTTCATAGAAATTGCAGCTTAATAAAAACATCATTTGGCTGCCCTTATGATTGCAAATTTTGTTTCTGTAGACAAATTACTGATGGGAATTATTTTTATAGGGAATTAAACGATATAATTAGAGAATTAAAATCTATAAAGGAACAAGAAGTGTATATAGTTGATGATGATTTTTTGGTAGATAAAGATAGGATTCAGGGGTTTTGCGAGCTTTTAAAGGAGCATAATGTTGATAAAAAATATTTAATATATGCCAGAGCTGATTTTATAGCAAACAATGAAGATATAATAGAACTTTTTAAATCGGTGGGGCTTCGGGCTGTAATAGTAGGTTTGGAATCTTGTGATAGTAAAGAATTGGTTGATTATAATAAGAAGACCAAAGTTGTAACAAATGAGAAAGCAGTACGTATTCTTCAAAAATACGATATAGAGTGTTATGGTACATTTATACTAGGATTAGAGTGGGTAAAAAAAGACTTTAACGCATTATCTAAATGGATTAAAAAGTTAGGGTTAGTATTCGTAAACTTGCAGCCATTAACACCATTAAAAAGAACTGAACTATACGAAAAATATAAAAGTGATTTTATAATTAGTGAAGATAAATATGAAAAATGGGACTTAGCACATTTAGTTGTAAAACCTACAAATATATCTGTTAGAAAATATTATCTTTATACTATATGGCTATATTATAGTGCCACAATAAACCCCAAGGCTGCTTGGTATATGATAAGGAAATATGGAGTCAATGATACAATCAAGTTAAGCATCGGGGCATTTAAAGTAAATATACAATACTTTAAAAAGTTAGTGGAGGGTTAAAGGTTGAAGGTATTTTTAGTCAGACCAAACTTAAATAAAGAAATTACTACAGTAAGGAACTTTATGTTCGGAGAACCGTTAGGAATAGAATGTGTTTCTACTATATTTAAAGAACAGGGGCATGAAGTTGTAATTTTAGATTTTATGGCTGAATCAAAAAGAAATTTTAAAAAGTATATAGAAAAATATGACCCGGATATTATAGGGTTTACTTCTCAATGCAGTGATATCACTAATATAAAAATATTGGCAGAGGAAGTTAAACAAATCAATAAAAAGATAGTTGTGTTAGCAGGCGGGGTACAAGCAATAATTACACCCGAAGCATATTTTGACAAAAATATTGATTATGTATTTAAAGCAACAACACGAGAAAATATAAAACAATTGTTAAACCAGATTCAAAATAATACAAACGAAGAAATAATGGGCGTTTTTAGTAGAAAATTGAAGTATCAAAGCACTATTTCGGCTTGTTCAAATGAATATGTAAAAGCAGATCGTGAATCTACTGATAAATACAGAAATCAATACAAATACGCAGGATATCAGCCGGTTGCGATAATTCAAACTTCTTATGGATGTAGAAATTACTGTTCTTTTTGTCTAAGAGTAAGACTAGAGGGCAGCAAAGTAACTGAACTACCTATTGAAGATGTTGTAGATGAAATTGAATCGTTAAACGAATCTAATGTAATGATTTGCGATAGTGATTTTTTAATAAATGAAAAGCGATTAATAGAATTTTTAGATCTCCTGGAAAAAAGAAATATTAAAAAAACTTATATTTGCTACGGAAGTGTAAATAGTATTTTAGAAAAGGAATACTTATTTGATAGATTATCAAATAACGGATTAAAAGCAGTAATAGTTGGTATGGAAAGTTTTGATGAGGCACAATTAAAACAATGGAATAAAAAAGCCACAGTTGGCGAAAATCACAAAGCAAAACAGGTATTAAATAATAGCAAAATAGCATGTTGGGGAACATTTATTTTGCATCCGGATTTCTCTAAAAAGGATTTTAAGCAGCTTCGAAAATCACTCAAAATTTTAAAGCCAGAGTTTATATCATTTACTCCTCTTGTTCCACATCCTTTAACGCCGCTTTATGAAGAATATAAAGATAGGCTGATATATTCAAAAGAGGATTACGAAAAATGGAGCTTTGGTGATGTTGTAGTTTATCCATCAAAAATGTCTTTAAAAAGATACTATTGGGAAGTGTTAAAACTCGGAGTGCCTGCTAATTTGAATTGGCATTCTATCAAATATGGATTAAGAACATTTCCTCCAAAAAATAATATTAGAATGGTATTTGGGTTTAACCAAATTCTTAAAGCATACATAAAAAACATATTGTTTGGGGTTAAAAACAGCACCCATAAGTAACCATAACAAATCCAAATTCATATAATGCAAATAAAGATTGAAAACTGGATTTGGAGGAAACTAATTTGCAAAATTACAATGACTCTTTCAAAGATGAACCACATATGCAATGGATGCCGCATCAAGACGGTTTGATTACGGATTATGGACCTAATCCTTTTACTGTGGATATTAGAAAAGCTGCTTACCACAACAATACTTATCGAACAGCTCTCTGGACAGGAGCTCATTTGCAGCTTACTATGATGGATATTGAACCCGGTGATGATATAGGGCTTGAAATTCATCCTTATACTGATCAATTTTTGTATATAGTGGACGGACAAGGGCTAACTCTGATGGGAGACACAAAGGAATTCCTTTGGTTCAGGCAGCCGGTGTACGATGACTGCGCTATTTTTATACCTGCAAACACTTGGCATAATGTTGTTAACACAGGAAAAAGGCCTCTTAAGCTGATATCTGTTTATGCCCCTCCACATCATCCATTTGGTACTGTTCATGAAACAAAAATTGACGCCATTGAAGAATAAAAAATTATAAAAACATCAAAAAAGTGCTACCCCCAACATAGGTAGCACTTTAATTTTAAGCTATTATCATCGAATAACAAGCAAAACAATAGTCAAAACAACGAAAAGTATTCCAAGAATTTTTGTATATCGTTCAAGCTTTCCTTCTTTTGAATGCTTTTTGTTCTTGTCCCAATACGACGATTGACCGCCGCCTCCACCGCCCATACCAGAAAGATTGCCCATTCCTGATGTGCGTTTTGATTGTTCAAGTATAATGACAATCAATGCGATACAAGATAAAATTATAGCCACAGATATTATTGTATACCAAATAGTCATGCCAAACCTCCTTTAAAATTTACTATTATAAACTTACTCTTCTGACCCAACTTCAGGATCAGTATCATCTTCATAGTTTTCATCATCATAAGCTTCGTCATCATAGTCATACTCAAGGCTTAATTCTGCTGCCTTTTTAGATAGACTGATGCGGTTATTTTCTACATCTAAGCTTATAATTTTAACATCTATAGTTTCACCTATTTGAAGCACATCTTGTGGATTTTCAATACGGGTATTGGCAATTTGCGATATATGAACAAGCCCGTCAAGCCCCGGTTCAAGTTCAACAAAAGCACCAAACGGCACAAGTCTCACAACTTTACCTGTTACAACTGCACCAATTGGGTATTTATCATCTATATTTGCCCAAGGATTATTAGATTCATCCTTTAGGCTAAGCGCAATTTTGCCTTTTTCGCTGTCAATTGAGATTACGATTACGTTTACCTCGTCGCCCTCTTTAAGAATTTCACGGACTTTTGGTATTCTTCCCCAGGTCATTTCAGAAACATGGATTAGACCATCAATCCCCCCAAGATCAACAAATGCACCAAAATCAGAAATTCTCGTAACAACACCTTTTACTTTTGAACCAACCTCAAGCGATCCAAAAATACGCTCTCTGTTTGCTTCAAATTCAACTTTTGCAAGGTCTTTACGGCTTGCAATACGACGTTTTTTACGCTTATCAAATTCGATTATGTGGAAATCAAATGTTTTGCCTCTAAACGGTTCTAAGTCTTTAACAAACCTATCTGATATATGTGACGACGGAACAAAAAAGTCAAACCCTAAAATGTTTGCTGTTAATCCACCTTTGATTATGTTCACAATCTTGCCCTGAATTGGTGTCTTCTCTTCGAATGCAGTTTCAAGCGTAGCGTAGTTTTTGTTAGCCTCAAGCTTTCTTTTCGAGAGCATAACATTGCCATCGCCGTCATTTACACGTACAACAAACACCTCAATTTCATCACCTGCCTTAACACAGTTAACAGGTTCTAATGATTGATCTTCCGAAAATTCAGTTCGTGGTATAACGCCATCTGATTTGTAGCCTAAATTTACCGACACCTCACCGTTTATAACTCCGATTACTGTACCGATCACTACATCTCCTGTGCGTAAAGATACAAACGAATCATCGAGCATCTCTTGAAAAGATACTTCAGCGTGTCCATTGCCTTGTAAGACTTCACTCATAGCTATAAAAGCCCCCTTTATTGTCTCCGGCGGTGTTGATGCGCCAGCTATCATCCCTATTTTAACACCTTTATCAGGAAATTTCAACAACAATTCGTTAATTGTTTCGATAAAAATTGTATTTTCACAGTTTTCTTTGCAAATTTCGTACAATTTCACAGAATTTGAGCTAAGCTTGTCCCCTATCACAACCATCATGTCTGAGGTTTTAGACAACTGAGCTGCTTCTTTTTGTCTGTTTTTTGTGCTTGCGCATAGTGTATCAAAAATTCTCACCTTTGTACAGCTTTTTTGTATTAATTGAGATATTTCAGAAAAAATCTCTTCATTGAATGTTGTTTGAGCCACTAAGGAATATTCCTGGGCTATATCAAAGTTTATTTTTATAAAATCATCAACATTCTCAATTATCAAGGCTTTATTATCACAATGCCCATTATGTCCGATAACTTCCGGATGGTTTGCACTTCCGGCTATTATAAGCTGTCTGCCTTTTTTATGTTCATTTTCAACTATCTGCTGTGTTTTCTTAACATCAACGCATGTACAGTCGATGTATTGAATTCCCTTTTCTTCCATTTCCCTATATATTGAAGGCGGTACGCCGTGAGCACGAATAACAACTGTTCTTCCATCTGCATCATCAATATTATCTATAGAAAATATTCCTAAATCTTCAAGATTTTTAACAACTTCTTTGTTATGTATCAAAGAGCCGTATGTACACAGTTTTTCCGTTTCGGATGCTTTATATACTTTTTGAAGCGCAAGAGAAGCTCCCCCGCAAAAACCGGCATATTTACCTACTGTTATAGCGGGTTCAGTTAAATCATTCCTTAATTTTGATGCTTCAAACCCCTTCTCTAAAGGAATGGTTAGAGTTTGACTAGCAAACTTTGATTGAGATTCCAGCAGCTCACTCATTGTGAAAGATCACTAACCTTTTCCATAATTTTTTCGGTTATTTCTGCCAAAACTTCCGTTTTCACCCTTACATCTTTGTATTCATCAAGTGTAATAGGCAATCCGTAACGTATAGTTAATTTACCAAAGGGTCTGTATTTTCCTGTAATAAGTGCAGGCACAACAGCTGCTCCGGACATAAGCGCAAACAGCGCAACACCCTGCTTTGCAGCCTTTGTATCAATCTCAAGAACTCTTGCTCCTTGGGCAAATATGCAAATAGCTTTACCATCTTTAAGCCGCTTCAAAGTCTCTTTATACGCTTTCATGTCAGCTGAATTGCGGTCAACAGGTATCGCATTAAGCTTTGTAAATAGCCAATTAAAAAATCTGTATTTAAAAAGCTCTTTTTTCGCAATAAAGTTAATGGTGCGCTTATTTGTAATCGCAACAGGAACACAGTCTAACCCATGAATATGATTGGCACATATAATAATCGGACCATCTTCCGGGATATTCTCTATGCCGTAACTTTTATATCCGTATATCAACCAAGCTATCGGTCTAATTATAAACACAAGTATTCTGTAAAACATAGAAAAATCGCCTTTCAACAATGAGTAGTATAAGAAACACAATAAAAACCTACGGCTAATTCCTTCGCTTAATTCAATAAACTTATAATAAACTCAACAACTTCATTAATATTCATATCGGATGTATCAACTACTTTTGCATCATCCGCTTTAACAAGCGGGGAATATTCACGTGACATATCTCTTAAATCACGCATTTTAATTTCTTCTTTCACGGTCTCAAAATCACTGTGCGAACCTTTGTTCAAAAGCTCACTCATGCGCCGCTTTGCTCTAATTGCAACATCTGCATCAAGATATATTTTTAAGTTTGCATCACTAAGAACGTAACTCCCAATATCTCGCCCATCCATAACGACATTATTGCGCTTCGCTATTTTACGCTGTAGTTCCACAAGCCTTTCGCGCACTTCTTTAATCCCGGCAACAACAGATGAACCTTCCGCAACTTGCTGTGTACGAATTAACTCTGTTATATCTTGTTCGTTTAAGAATATGCTCTGACTTCCGTCGATAGGATTTTTTGATAGTGTTATATTTAAATTTTCTGTAATTTTAGCAATTTTTGTTTCATTGGTTAGAGAAATGCCGACTGTAATACAGTAGTATGCTACAGCACGATACATCGCACCTGTGTCTACATGCAAGTAACCAAGCCTGTCGGCAACCATTTTAGCAACGGTACTTTTGCCAGAGCCGCATGGCCCGTCGATTGCTATGCTTTTAAACTTACCTGCTAAATCAGGGCGCAAAACCTCTGCCCCATTAACATAAATATGTGTAATGTTTTTTTGCGGCAAATTTGATTCTGTAGTCATTAATGCACGCACGCACATCGGAATTCCAGCTTCTGACTCAGTTTTCATCTCTTGTACACACATAAGCCCCGCCTCTGTTATGCCAATTGCCCTTGCGGCTACGGCAGGCGGACATGCAGTAATGTCTTCAGTCACTGAAAAAACAATAGAAATAATATCCGAAATCGAAATGTTGTTCTCACAAATCATTTTGGATAACATTTCCTTTGTTTTTTGCACGATATCCGTTTTAGTATTTTCTACAACAATTGTTGCACCGCGTATTGCTCTTATGTTCAAAAGTTATGCCCCCTATACGCTTTTTCCGGCTAAATATCCTGTTGAAAAGGCAATTTGCAAATTAAAACCGCCTGTGTAGCCGTCAACATCTATGACCTCTCCTGCAAAATAAATACCTTCGGTAATCTTTGACCGCATTGACTTAGGATCAATATCTTTTACAGATACACCACCTTTAGTAATTACTGCATTACTAAACCCGGATACGCCTTTAACACTGCATGTAAACGATTTTAGCAAATCAACTAATGATCTTCGTTCAAGTTTTGTTATATCATGAACTTTTTTTGTTCGAGCAATGCCTGAACGGTTAATTATTACAGGTATTATTTTCCCCGGCAATAAATCATCTAAGGCATTTGCAAAATCTTTGTTTATATACTTCTCAAAGTCTTTAAGCAGCCGCTTATCAAGTTCCTCTTTCGAAAGTGCAGGCTTTAAATCTATTGAAATTACCGGGTCTGATTTATATTTTCCATGCAAGTATGCACTGGCAGAGAGGATTATCGGACCTGAAAGTCCAAAATGGGTAAACAGAAGCTCTCCAAAATCTTTATAAATAACTTTGTCACCGGCAAATACCTTAATTTCAACATTTTTAAGGCTCAAACCTTGTAATTCTTGAATAAAAATATCATCAGATAAAAGAGGAACTAACGAAGGATAAAGCTTGGTAACATTATGCCCTGTTTTTCGTGCAAACTCATACCCATCACCCGTTGATCCGGTTCCGGGGTATGAAAGGCCACCTGTTGCGATTATCACAGAATCACAGTCAAATGTTTTATCATTAGCAAACAAAACGCCCTTAACTGCATTATCTGAAACAACTATCTCTTTAACGGCTGAACCAAGATGAATTTTTACGTCACTCTTTCTTGTGTAGCACTCCAAAGCCGTAACAACATCAGAAGCTTTGTCAGACATCGGAAAAACCCTATTGCCCCGCTCTACTTTTGTTTTGACACCTAGGTTCTCAAAAAAATCTATAGTCTTGAAACAATCAAAATTTCTAATTGCACTGAAAAGAAATTTAGGATTCGAAACGATATTTTCAAGGTATGTATCGCTTAGAACAGCGTTAGTGATATTGCATCTACCTTTTCCGGTTATATGAAGTTTCTTGCCAAGTTTTTCGTTTTTTTCATATAAATGGACACAAGCACCCGATTCAGCGGCTGCCCCTGCGGCAATCATCCCGGCAGGACCTCCACCAATAACGGCTATTTTTTTCATGATCTCTCCTACTTACAGTTCACCGATGCTTAGAAGATAGTTCTGTGCTGCATTTTGTTCTGCTTCTTTTTTGCTTTTGCCTATACCATCCGCTAATATTCTTCCTTCTAATGAAACTTGAGCTTTGAATAATTTATCGTGATCAGGACCTTCCGCAGACAATATAGAATAGCTGATATTACATGCACCTGATCTTTGCAAAAGTTCTTGCAGTCTCCCCTTATAATCATTCGGAGAAAACATTTTGTCGTTAAGCTCAGTATTTGCAATCACAAATTTCATGATAAAATCATTCACATTTTTCATGCCGCTGTCAAGATATATTGCAGCGATTAAGGCTTCGACTAAATCACATAACAAAGTGCCGTTTGCTCGCATAGATGCATTTTGAGATGCACCTATACCAAACAGCAAATGTTGACCAAGGTCTAAAATTCTAGCTATTTTTGAAAGGTTACCTTCGCAAACAACCCCTGCTCTAAGTTTTGTTAAATTGCCCTCATTGCAATCCGAAAACTGTCTGTAAAGGTAATCGCTTACACACAATTCTAAAATTGCATCGCCTAAAAACTCAAGCCTTTCGTTGCTTAAAGTGTTTTGAGCTTCATTAGCATAAGAACTATGCGTAAGAGCCTGAGCTATAAAGCTTTTATCTAAGAATTTATATTCAATTTTTTGCTCAACTGCATCAATGTTTGCAAGCATTTTTGAGTCAATGTGTATTTTTGATCTTTCGTTTTCACTCATACAATAAATCTCTACTCGTTCGTTTTTATGTAATCAACAACGTCCGAGATAGTTTTAATTTTCTCCGCGTCGTCAACAGGAAATTCCATATTGAATATTTCTTCAAGCGTTGAAATAATTTGAAAAAGGTCCAAAGAATCCACCCCTAAATCATCCACAAAGGATGTTTCCAAGGTAATTTTATCCTTAGGCATATTCATTTGTTCAGAAATAACGTCTCTAATTTTTTCAAACTCCACAAAATCCCGCCTTTAGTGTAGTATATCTTAATTTTTATGTGTTAATTAATTAATTTAGCGCTTTATATATTTATTCTATCCTTAATTTTATTAACTATGTCATTTTTAATGAAAATATTACATTGATTTATCGCACCGGATATAGCCTTTGCATCGGAAGAGCCGTGAGCTTTTACCACCAGGGCGTTAAGCCCTAAAAATGGAGCGCCGCCGACTTCTCTGTAGTCAAAGCGTTTTTTAAGCTTTCTAAAAGCACCTTTTGCAAGTAACGCACCAAACTTTGACACAGAAGAACTCATAAGCTCCTCCTTGACCATTTTCATTATTGATTTCGCAAGACCTTCAGTATGTTTAAGAACTATGTTGCCGACAAACCCGTCACATACTATGACATCTGCAATTCCTGTTGAAATCATAGATGCTTCAACATTTCCAACGAAGTTAAGGCTGCTGTTTTTAAGAAGTCCATGAGCTTCTTTAACAACGGTATTACCTTTTTCTTCCTCTGTTCCAACATTCAAAAGACCCACACGCGGATTTTTTATGCCTATAACATTTTCCATATAGATTGAACCTATTTCTGCAAATTGTAACAGATAATTCGGCTTGCAATCAATGTTCGCGCCGCAATCCATGAGGAGTGTATGCGTTTTATTGTCATTAGGCAACAGACCCGCAAGAGCCGGGCGTTCTATTCCTTTAATTCTTCCGGCTATAAACGTAGCCCCGGTTAAAAGCGCACCTGTATTTCCTGCGGAAATAAAAGCACCTGCTTTTCCCTCTTTAATCATATTAAGACCAACGACCATTGATGAATCTTTTTTTTGCTTAATTGCAACAGTCGGAACATCTTCGCCTGTTATTACTTGCGTTGCGTTAAATATTTCAATGCTTCCCTCTGGGTATTTGTACTTTTGAAGCTCTGATGTGATTATATCCTCATCACCGACAAGAATTAATTTTACATCAGAAGAAGCGGAAGATACCGCCCCTTTAATAATTTCAACAGGAGCATTGTCTCCCCCCATAGCATCTATTGCTATCACAGGCACTTTGCTTGTTTCCAAATTGACCACTTACTTCCTAGAGTGTTGAATTACTCAACCGCAAGAACAGGCGCTTTTTTATATGAACCACATGCTTTACAAACTCTATGTGATTTCATAAGCACTCCACATTTACTGCAAGCAACCAGACTTGGCAAAGATATCTTCCATGTTTGCGCACGTCTTTTATCACGTCTTGCTTTTGAGGTTTTTCCCTTTGGACAAATTGACATTTTTCACACCTCCTTTAAAATAACTCTTTTAACTTCTCAAGCCGTGGATCAATCTCACGGTTCAATTCATCACAATTACAGCTAATTTCATTAAGATTCTTACCGCAATACCGACAAATACCCTTACAATCATCCGTACATAAAACATTCATCGGGATTAAAAGCTGTAAGTTAAGCAAAATCTGAGGCGCAATATCAACATTCGATAATTCTTGAATATGCCAAGCATCTTCATCTGCATTAAGCTCAGTTGAAAATTTTTCAAACACTGTGCCGCTTACTGTGATATCAACATCTTGCAAGCATTTGCCGCATGACATCATAATATCTGACTGTAATCTGCCCTCAAGAAGAAAATCATCCTCTGATTTTCGGATAATTCCCTCAAAATTAGTAACAGGAGAGCAATCGACCAAACCGTATTCCTGAGGAACAAGCAAGGTTTCTTTAAACTCTACTTGCTGCTTCTGGTTATTTTCAAGTCCACTTAAGCTTATATGCATAACGCACCTACAACATTACCAATATTACTTTTTTAAAGCAAGGAACATTATACTTTCGACGTTATCATTTGTCAAGCAAGTTTTTGCGCCTTTAGAGACTTCCAAATATTGGCAGGACAAGGCATTTCTCCTTTTCCTGCCAATATTTAATTATCTATTTATCAAGCAGCATTTTTGAATCTCTTGCGATAACAAGCTCTTCGTTAGTAGGCATAACGAGTGCTTTAGTTGTTGAGTCATCCGTCGAGAAAATAACAGCTTTTCCACGGCAGTCGTTTTTAGCTGTATCAACCTTAACGCCTAAATAACCAAAGTATTCAGAAATTTTCGCACGAGCTATTTTGCTGTTTTCACCAAGACCTGCTGTGAAAACAATAGCATCAACGCCATTCATCGCTGTTGCATATGACCCTACGTATTTAGCAACCCTATAGTAGAAAAGCTCAAGTGCTGCATTTGCTCTTTCATTGCCGTCATCAGCCGCTTGCTCTATGTCTCTAAAGTCACTTGAAACGCCGGAGACGCCGAGAACCCCTGATTTTTTATTAAGCATATTTTCAGCATCTTTGATACTAAGCCCCTCTTTTTCCATAATAAATGGAATAACCGCAGGATCAAGATCCCCGGAACGCGTACCCATTGCAAGCCCCTCAAGAGGGGTAAGTCCCATTGAAGTATCAACAGATTTGCCTTTGTCTACTGCGCAAACACTTGCACCGTTACCTAAATGACAAGTAATAAGCTTTAAGCTTTCAAGAGGTTTTCCGATAAGTTTTGCAGCTTCCGCACTTACATAACGATGGCTTGTACCGTGGAAGCCGTATTTACGGATTTTATGTTTATCATACAATTCATAAGGAATAGCATATAGATAAGCTTTTTCAGGCATTGTTTGATGGAATGATGTATCAAAAACAGCAACCTGTGGAACTTTTGGCATAAGCTCTTTACAAGCATTAATACCGATTAAGTTTGGAGGGTTATGAAGCGGCGCAAGAGAACTGCACTCTTCAACAGCTTTGATAACTTCGTCAGTTATAATAGCTGAATCAACGAAAAATTCACCGCCATGCACAACTCTGTGACCAACTGCATTAATTTCATCAATTGATTTAATAACACCGTGATTAGCATCTAAAAGTGCATCGAGAACCATTTGAACAGCGTCCGTATGGCTTTTCATTTCTTTTTGGCATATAAACTCATCTTTTCCTGATGGTTCATGCTTAAGCTGAGATCCGTCAATACCTATTCTTTCACAGAGACCTTTAGCTAAAACAATTTCACCATTCATATTAAAAAGCTGGTACTTAAGTGATGAACTTCCACAGTTTAAAACCAGTATATTCATTGTTGTAACTCCCCTTTTGTAATTTATACTTTGTTGCATAGTTTACTGACTATCATTATAAGCCAAAACATGTGGTTACGCAAGTGTTTTTACTTTAGATCATCCGGATATCCTAAATCACTTCAATCCTTTAATTTGCTTTTTGTTTTGATACATAATACTATCCGATAAAGCTACCGTTTCATCTATGCAATCAATCTCGGTATGCTTTGTAGCTGCACCCATAGCAAGAGACATCCTAAACGGCAGATTTTCATAACTTGCAGCCGCTGCCTGTACTTTATCAATCAAGGAGTTAGCTTCGCTTAAATCTGTCTGTGATAATAGAAAAATAAATTCATCTCCGCCTATTCTGGCAACAAAATTACCCTTTTTGCATTCATTATTTAAAATTTTTGAAATGGTTCGAAGCAGCATATCTCCATATTTATGCCCAAGAGTATCGTTAGTTTCTTTTAGATAGTTAACATCACACATAATAACGCTAAGCGGTAAATGTTCGGGCTTATCATAACGCAATTTTGCACCGTCATATGCTATGCGGTTAGGAAGACCGGTAAGCGAATCAAGACCTGCTTCTTTCTCAAGCCTATGGAGCAATGCCCGGTTTTGGGTAACATCAGACAAAAAAGCAACTGAACCATGCTTGTACATCTTTTCATCAATCATATTATGAACTCGCATGTTTAAAACTATAGGGAATCCGCCATTGACAAAAGAAATATCCTGACCTTCGCCTTCAGGCATATCTATAATAACAGCACCTTTTTCTTCTAGTGTGTTTAACACACTTTCAAGAGTTACCGTACGCCAATCAATTTCTACAGACGAAAACCAACGACTTGCACTTGGATTGCAGTCTGTTATATGGCCATCTCTACCCAAAATCAGAACTAAATCTTCTACAAAATCAAACACTTTGCCTCTTGCATAACGAGAAAACAAGTTATGATCTCCGGTTAATGTTGCAAAATGAAAAAACAAAGTCGCAGTTGAGGCGGCAACCACTGTAAGATCCATATTTACCGGCGCAATTCCGGATATAGCTAATATACTTCCGACAGCAGTAGCGGTCACACCACATATCATTATAGTAGACGAAAGCCTATAAAATTTAGGTTTTGAAACATGACCCTTTATTAAAATCCAAATAAGCATTATCGCTAACATATATGAATAAGCTGAATGAGCAAAAAACCACGGCCCTAACTCATAAACCACCTCTCTAACCGGGTAGACAGCGATAATTTCTGTCCGGCGCATAAGAAAAGCCCATGGCGATATACATATAACTGCATTTATCAAAGTAAAAGTGATTGTTAAAACAGTAACAGGTTTTATAAATTTGCTTTTTGGACGGAAAGTCTTATAAACGAACAAAAAGTTAGCCGTGGTAGCCAGATTGACAAAAACGATAACGGCATCCCACACAAAAATATTAACTTCTGCATTTTCAATAAGGAGGGCAGCAATCATTGTGGCATTCCAAAGAACTATACTGCCGGACATCAATACAAGCATTATACTATAAGTGCGTCTCGCACAATGCATAATGCCTGATATTAAAACATATATAGAAACTAGCATAAACGGCACATAAATTGCAATCGTAATTGAATTATGCATAAGTTCACATTCTCCCGCTTCAGCACTAAGTATATAATAGCATAAAAAGACAAGTTTTATTACTATTTGTGAGAAATATAAGTTCACTATAAAATGTCATTCTACCATATAATTATTTCATTCGCAACGCAAAATATTAAAGATATCTATAAAAATATGAAAACAAAAAACGCCTCGTTATTTTTAACGAGGCGAACAAATTTTAAAATTAATATTAAAGATAATATTCACTATATCGAAGCTTTCGCTTTTTCGGCTAAGCTTGTAAATGCTGCGGTATCATTAACAGCAAGTTCAGCTAACATTTTTCTGTTTATATTGATCCCGGCTACTTTAAGACCATTCATCATTTTGCTGTATGACAAACCGTTTTGTCTAGCAGCAGCATTGATACGAGTTATCCATAAACGACGATAATCGCGCTTAATTTGTTTTCTTCCTCTGTAAGCATGAGCCATTGCACGCATAACAGACTGCTTCGCAACTCGGTATTGCTTGCTTCTTGCTCCTCTGTAACCTTTGGCTAGTTTTAATACCTTTTTATGTCTTTTTCTTGCGTTTAACGCACCTTTAACTCTTGACATTATAGCCCCTCCTTAGTTCGACAAGTATGGAAGCATACGCTTTACTTGCTTCATATTTGATTTTGCAACAGTGCCTGCAAGACGCAGTTTTCTTTTGCGCTTGGGAGCTTTCTTAGTCAGGATATGTTGTTTGTTGCATTTAGAATATTTTATTTTACCGGTAGCTGTAGCTCTGAAGCGTTTTGCTGCCGATTTATTTGTTTTCAGTTTAGGCATTTGATGTTTCCTCCTTCTTAGTAGGTTTTGCAGCTTTTGGCGCTAAGAACATCGCCATGTGCCTGCCTTCAAGCTTTGGTGGTTTGTCTACTATACCATATTCCGACACATTTTCTACAAACTCATTCAGAATTTTAAGTGCAATATTTGTATGCCCAAGTTCTCGACCTCTAAAGCGCACAGTAATCTTAACTTTGTCGCCCTTTTTCAAAAACTCGGTAGCATTTTTTGTTTTAAACGCTATGTCGTGTTTATCAATATTGGGCGAGAGCCTAATTTCTTTGACTTCAACACTCTTTTGTCTTTTACGTGCTTCTTTTTCTTTCTTCGCAAGGTCAAACTTATACTTGCTGTAATCCATAATTTTGCATACAGGCGGATTAGCAGTGGGTGAAATTTTAACAAGATCAAGCCTTTTTTCATCAGCTAAAGACATAGCATCTCTTGTTGAAACAATGCCAAGCTGCGTTCCGTCGGAATCAATTAATCGTACTTCCTTATCGCGAATTTTTTCATTCATCAATAACTCGGTAATGGTATAGCACCTCCTATAACATAATAAAAAAGTGGCAAGAAAAACCTGCCACTTAACAAATAGACATAAATATAGACTACGTTTTCTTTGACCCAAAGCCGCTAGGCAATAAGGTGAGAAGCGGCGCTTCCTCTTTAAAATTCCACTATTAAATTAATCAACATGCATAATATTAGCATGAGTTCTAACTTTTGTCAATAGTTTTTTTCTTTTATCCATTATATTTTCCCCACCCAAACTTGACTTAATATAACCCTTGATGATTGCTACAACTTGGACAAGTCCGACCACTCCAAACATTGGATATGCAATATGTACAAAGTTTGTAAAGCCAAGATTAGCAAAAATAGCAGAGAAGATTATTATAAACACAGTTACAAATATATTGCCTTTAATATTGCCCTTAATCTTTACTTCAAGCCATTTATTAAGAGTAAAAAAGTTTGCAACAGCGGTGGTAAACATAGCCGCCGTCAGCGTTAAAAGGTAAAGATATGGCAAAAAATCACCATGTCCCATAGCTATTTGAAGCATAGGTATTTCAAGATTTCTTACAGAGTTGTAATTCGTTAAAAGCGGCAAGCTTATTGAAATTGCCATTACCGTAATTAAAACGCCGCCCATTAAACTGCTCCAAAATGCGGTTTTCTTACTGTTAATCGTACTTTTTAATGCAACAAGAACCGAAACAGCAGTTACTATATTAAAGCTTGCGTAAAGAAGTGCTGATGAAAACACATTTTGAATTGCAACTTCAGGGTTATGTGCAACATTGCCGTTTCCTTGCATAAAGGCATATAGACCGATAAAAACACCCGAAATAACCATAAGCGGAGCAAGAATAACATTTGTGTTAATTATACCGTCCACGCCCTTTAAAAGCGTTATGAAACATAATGCAGCGAATATTAAAATGCCCATCACTTTGCCTATTCCAAAAGCTTGATTAAGTGCCGCACCTCCGGCGGACAACATTGCAGAAGAAAAAGCGAAAAATGAAAATGCAACAAATATTTCCACAAGCATGCTTAATTTATCACCAAATAAAAATATAAGCAGTTCATCATAATTGCCTATATTTTGTTTTAAGCATATCGCCATTACAAAATACGCTATAGCAAACAGCAAAAACCCCGCACCTATTATGCCAACAAACCCCGGTATTCCATATCTGATAAAAAAGCTCATAAGCTCCTGTCCGGAAGCAAAGCCTGCGCCTAAAATGACAGCCGTGTATGTTGCCGCAATTTTAAATATTATACTTAAATTTTTCATAAAATATCACCACTGAATTATAAGTTAAATTTCTTTAAATTATATATGCTGATATTTTATAATTCAGAAGTGATAATAGCCGATGCGTTATAAAAGCCTGTTTAACAGGCTTTTATAACGCATCGGCTATTTTGTATTTATTAAAAAGTGCTATCATTATTTCCAATATTTTGGCTATCCGTGCTAGATACGTCATCAAACGTCGAATCTTTTGCGACATTTTTTGCTAATTTTTCAAGATTCTTGTCAATATTGATAAATATTGAGATAACACCTCCGTAGATTACGATACCTGCTCCACCAAACAGCAGAATAAATGGAGCTGCAAGAAATCCCGTAAGTCCTCCTTGCACCATTGAAAACAGTGCCGCAATAATTACAATTGCTGCAGCTAAGTACAGTGTTGCCTCAAACACAATTCGAAAGCTTTTTCTAACAATATCAAGCATAAAATTCTTTGGCATAAAATGCCCCCCTATACTACATAAATATTATACAGCATAAGATATCACAACATATTTATCCTGTCAAATTATTTCTAAGAAACCACCATGTTTCGACTGTATTCTAAAAATTATTTGTTGTATCAGCCACTAATATAGCCTCTATTGTAACTTCCTCATTATCTCTCAAAATAACTATAGTAGCCGACTGCCCAACTTCTCGTCTTGAAATTTCGTCCATTAGCCTTGAAACGGTAAGATCATCTCTGCCTCCAAAGCTTAAAATTATGTCACCGGCTTGCAATCCTGCCGCTTCTGCGCCACCACCAGGAATTATCTCATGGATGAAAACGCCTCTTATTATTTCTCCGTCCTCTGTTTCTGCGGCGGCATCCTCGACGCGTACTCCAAGCATTGGTCGCTCTGTTTCTCTCATCAATGAGCTGATAATATCTTTAACAAGATTAGACGGAAGGCTATATCCAACGCCTTCAACTGCGCCAAATATAGTTGCGTTGCCGCCTTGCAAAAGCTTGGCAGTGTTTATGCCTATCACTTCCCCATTCATATTTATAAGCGGTCCGCCGCTTGAACCGGGATTTATTGCCGCTGTTGTTTGAAGAACAGTCAGCTCTTTTTCATCTATGACTATATCTTTAAGATCGGTGCTTATAATGCCGTCGGTTACAACTAGCCCTTCTCCGGGTGCATTGCTTATCGCAAGAACTAAATGTCCCCTCATCATACTGTCAGAGTCCCCGAAGGCAGCTAATTGAACCCTTGAAATACCTGCTGCCGCCAGATCACTTTTTTCGATTGATATAACAGCAAGATCATTTTCTGAGTTTCGCCCAACTAATGATGCACCGAACGGTCCTTTGCCGCCAAAATGCACATTAACGCTGTTTGCTCCGCTTACAACATGGAAGTTTGTAACTATGAAGATTCTGGTTTCATCCTCTTCAAACATAACACCCGTGCCTCCGCCCCTAAACTCTTGGCCGCGCCCGAAAAAACCTTGACTTCTTTCAACTGCTGTTGTTATGTTTACAACGGAATCAATCACAGGTTCCAAAGCAATTGTATAGTCAACAAAAAAGCCTGAAGGCTGATTTGCGCTTCTTGTAACAACTGCTTCCGGAACAAAAGCTTCTACTTCGTCTACTAAAGCTTCACCACTAGAAAAAAACATATTTTCAATTTCTTGTACAGTAACGCCTATGCCTATTCCCGCAAAAAATATAACTATAGCACAACATGCAGCAATAACTCCTCTAAAACCCCTTCTTCTTGATTTAACGCTTTTCATTTTATTATGAGAACGAAGAGAGTCTTGAGAGTTTTGTAAGAAATAAATTTGATTTTCAGGTATTATCTCTTTCCCCGGTTCATCGAAAAGATTTTGTTGGCTTTCAAAAGCATCAAAAGAATTGCCGTCCGACAAGCTTATTTGCGTCTCCGATTCCCTCTCGAAAGTCATATCTAAAAAGTGGAATCCAAGCTGCCCTTCACTTGAACGATCCAAGGGTCTTGAGACAGATTCGGTTATACTATGTTCTTCCTCATTTTTATTGTGACTGTTATCATCTTCATTGCTAAAGTTGTCAGCATTGAGTGAATTAAGCGGGTTAAGTGCATCAAAATTGTTGTTATCATGTTCATTAAAATTACTCATAGTTAACAATACCTCCTTATTTCATATTAAGATAATCCATTTCCTAATTTTTGCCAAAAATTAAATTTATAAGCTATGTTCTAAAATAAATCTATATATAATTATATTTTACAAATTTGAATACAATGTGAAGGTCTATTGAAATTTTATGAAATATATTAAAGATAAAAACTAACTTTATCCAACGCACTTTCCGCCATTTCGTTATGCCCATTAATCGCTAAAGCCTTCTTAAATTGTTCTTCAGCTTTTTCATATTTTTCTTGCTTAAAGCTTCCGACACCACGGTTATATGAAATATTAGACCGAGATTCAGCAGTTAAAAGACTTGAAATTGTAACACCAATCCCTACAAAACACCCAATAATACATGCGATAATTAACGGAGCAATTCCCGTAAAAAGCGAGGCTAAAATAGCCGCCAGTCCTACAATTGCAGGGATAATATTAACCTTTATATCAACATACTTAAGGGGCATTCCTGCCGTTTTTGGCGTACTTTCTTTATCAAATGAATAAATTTTAGTTCTGGGCGGGGTTCGTTCTGCTATTTTTCCATCTTTAGACTTGATTGCAGCTTCCTTTTTAATATTTTGAAGCTCATCATAATTTGCGGGGCGTTTTTTTTGTATCGGCACTTTTGCAGCCGCATCAAGTATTTTAAACGACGATATTCTATTATCAAGCAGCTTAAACAAGATATGAATTTCTCGTTTAAGCCTCTGGCCGTTCGCCGAGCGAACATCTCTGGAAATATTAAGCAGATAGTACCTATCCTGTTCATATGAATCTATAGGAGAAACAACTATCAAGTTATCCTTTTCATCGTAATAAATATAGGTACGCATAATATACCCATCTGTATCTGTCACATTGGTTGTATCTTTGTTAACATACTTTTTGTCAAGGGGTATGTTGAACTTGATATACCAATACACTTTTTCCGCGGGATCATTAACATTAATTTTAATGTGACTGTTTAATCCGGGTAAGTTTGATGCAACCCGTATGTTTTCGTTGGCTAAGCTTTTTTCTGCCAAAAAGATCACCGCCGGAAATATTATTTTTATGAGTTAGCTGCCTGTAGTTTTTCGGCCTGATCGGTAGTAATAAGCGCATCCATAACTTCGTCTAAATCTCCATCAACTATAGCATCAAGCTTGTAAAGGGTAAGCCCTATTCTATGGTCAGTCAGACGCCCCTGCGGGAAGTTGTATGTTCTTATCCGCTCGTTACGGTTTCCTCTTCCTACCTGGCTCTTGCGCTCTTCGGCAAGCTCTTTTGTCTGCTTTTCAAGCTCTAAATCGTAGAGCCTTGCTCTAAGTATTTTAAGCGCCTTATCTTTATTTTTAAGCTGTGATTTTTCATCTTGACATGAAACAACAATACCTGTTGGCATATGAGTAACTCTCACAGCAGAGTCTGTAGTATTAACGCTCTGCCCGCCGTTACCGGATGAGCGGAACACGTCAACTCTAACATCGTTCAAATCAAGCTCAACATCAACTTCTTCTGCCTCCGGCAAAACAGCGACAGTAACTGTTGAAGTATGAATACGCCCACCGCTTTCGGTTTCGGGAATACGCTGAACACGATGAACGCCGCTTTCGTATTTAAGGCGGCTGTACGCTCCTTTTCCATTGACAAGAAATGAAACTTCTTTAAATCCGCCCAGATCACTTTCGTTCATACTTAAAATCTCTGATTTAAAGCGGCTGCGCTCCGCATATCTATTGTACATTCTAAATAATGTGCCCGCAAATAACGCCGCTTCGTCACCTCCTGCGCCGCCTCTTATCTCGATAATAACGTTTTTGTCATCATTAGGATCCTTTGGCAGCAGCAAAACTTTCAGGCTTTCTTCAAGCCCTTCAAGCTTTGATTGATTTTCTTTAAGCTCTTCTTTTACAAGCTGCCTAAAATCATCATCGTTATTTTCTTCAAGCATCTCTTTTCCATCAGCAATTTCCTGCTTCGTTTTTTTATGTTCCCTAAACGCCTCGATAATCGGCGTAAGGTCGCTGTGTTCTTTCATTAAATTGCGCCATAGTTGTTGATCCGCTATAGTTTCCGGCGCATTAATTCTATCGGTAAGGGTAATGTATTTATCTTCCAGTTCTTGCAGTTTATCAAACATGTTTTTTGCTCCTCAATGTAATTCATAAAATTTATTTTCCAAGGCAAAACTCTGAAAATATCCTATTGATAATGTCATCATCAACAGTCTCCCCTGTAATTTCGCCTAAATATCTTAAACACTGTTGCAGATCTATAGAAACAATATCCTCGGTCATGCCGGCGGATATAGAATTAAGCGCATTCTCTATTGCAGCTTCGGTGTTTATCAATGCTGTTTTATGCCTGATTGTAACGGGCACTGCCTCTTTAGCCGCTTGGTTTACGCTGTTATACATTTCATGCATCTGATTCGTTAAGTTATTAACACCCGCCCCATCTTTAGCGGATATTGATATTACAGAAGCATTATTGAACGACAATTCCGCTCTGTTAAGTTTTATGGGTAAATCATGCTTGTTAAGAACCACAATAACATTTTTGCTTTTAACAAGCTCAAACAGCTCGAAATCTTCCTGCGTCAGCATTTCGCCTGAGTCAAGGACTAAAAGGACTAAATCCGCTCCTTCTACCAGTAGCTTTGACCTTTCAACGCCTATTTTTTCAACAACATCTTCCGTACTGCGGATTCCCGCTGTATCGTTGATCTTAAAGGGTATACCATTGATATTGATAAACTCAGCAACTGTATCTCTTGTCGTGCCTGCGATATCGGTTACTATAGCCCGCTCTTCGCCCAAAAGAGCGTTAAGAAGCGATGATTTACCAACATTAGGGCGACCGACTATCGCAGTTTGAACGCCATCTCTAAGTATTTTACCATACTCAGCTGATTTTACCAACTTTTTTATTTTTTCCAGAATGTCTTTACACTTATATTTTATTTCGGCAAGGTTTAACTGCTCCATATCATGCTCGGGATAGTCGATTGAAGCTTCGATATTAGCTAAAAGGCGCAAGATGTCGTTTTGATATTCATTAATTTTTGCCGAGAGCTGTCCGCTAAGCCTACTAAGAGCCGAACCCCTTGCAAGCTCAGTTGAAGAATTAATGATATCAACAACGGCTTCAGCTTGGGATAAATCAATCCGTCCGTTAACAAATGCACGTTTAGTAAATTCACCTGGCTCGGCAAGTCTTGCTCCGTTTTTTAATATTTGTTCTATAACAACTGTACCTGACAAATTTCCACCATGACAGCTTATTTCAACAACATCTTCCATAGTGTAAGATTTTGGAGCAAGAAATACCGAAACCAAAACTTCATCCAAAATACGCCCGCTATCGTCAATGATATTGCCATAAGAAACACGATGTGACAAATAAGCATCCTTTGAGGATGTTTTGTATATTTTCCTTAATATTTCAGCGGATTTGCTGCCGCTGATTCTAATTACTGAAACTGCCCCGCCGCTTAAAGGCGTTATAGGCGCAGCTATCGTGTCGTTTTGGTTTAGATTCATTGCAAAGCTCCCCAAATAAATGTAATACTAAAAACAATATAGCATAATTATTATAAAATATCAAATCAAGGGCTACAATTTAGGTTGAATATATGTTAGAATCAATACAAATTTAAGGAGAATGTATGTTAGAATCAATACAAATTTAAGGAGAATGTATAATCATGACAATTATCCAAGCAATAATACTCGGTGTTACTCAAGGGTTAGCCGAGTTTCTTCCAATAAGCAGTTCGGGGCATCTGGTTCTTTTAAAGAACTTTTTCGATATCGACGAAGGGGCTTTAACATTTACCGTTTTGCTTCATATAGCGACGTTAATACCGGTTTTTATTGTATTTTGGAAAGATATCGTTGAAATACTCAAAAATCCTTTTTCCAGATATACATATCTGCTTATTGCGGGGACAATTCCCGCTGTTATAGTCGCTTTACTGCTTGGCGACATGATTGAGAACTTATTTCAAGGCGGTATATTTCTTGCAATAGGCTTTTTCTTAACAGGTATTTTCCTGCTCTATGCGGACACGGTTGGCGCAAAAGGCGGCGATAAAACAACCAAAACGATGTCTTATATTGATGCTTTAGTTATAGGCATAATGCAAGCTGTAGCTATAGCACCAGGAATATCCCGGTCAGGAAGCACAATAACAGGTGCACTTTCACGTAAACTAGACCGTTCATCTGCAGCAAGGTTTTCATTCTTGCTTTCAATCCCGGCAATACTTGGCGGAGCAGTTCTTGAATTAATAGGCATAGCAACCGGAAGTGTTGATATTGGGCATTTTGAATTACTTCCAACTATAGTCGGTTTTATAGCAGCAATGATATCCGGCTATTTTGCGATAAGGGTTATGTTGAAGCTTATTAAAAGCTGTAAGCTTAGGTATTTTTCGTACTATGTGTTCGCACTTGGGGCGGCACTTAGTATTGATATGATTATGGGATAAGTTCACTTTGATTTTATTTAGGGTGGTTAACAAATAACAAAAAAAGAGATAGCTATAAACAGGATGTAGCAAACATGGTTGCCCTGCTTGAAAAAAGGAAAACTCACTTAGAAGATGTTGTTGGCAAGCGACGCTTTGATGAGTTTTGGGCTGATAACCAACCTCTAAAGTCAGAGCTTGAAACAGAGAAAAAATCGTTGGAAGAGAAAAAAGCTGTTCAAGGGCAGATAGATTCAACGAATAACGCCATTGAACCAATTCAAGCTCGTATAGATTATGCTATAAAAGAGGTGCAAGAACGTAGTTATAGTAATGTTCGTTTAAAACAGTAACAGAAAAACGCAAAATTTTTGTTGCAAGGCAAGGAAGAGACGACGAAGCGTGCTCGTGGCACGCTAGAAGGAGCTGACGCAGCATTGCAGCAAAAAGGCAAGTTTTTGTTACTGTTTTGAGCGAATATTACTATATCCGCTTCAAGATAGAATAGACGCAATTGACACTGAATTAATAAGACCACGATAATCACAACTAAGGGGCGCACAATGTGCGCCCCTTGAAATTTTAATATCATTTAAAGCTTGCCCTTAAGCTCATCAACCATATCAAGCTTCTCCCAAGGTAAATCAAGATCACTTCTTCCGAAATGACCATAAGCTGCTACTTGTTTATAAATAGGTCGTCTTAAATCAAATTTATTTATTATTGATGTTGGTCTCATATCAAAGCATTCAAAAATAATTTCGCTTATTCGCTCATCAGAAAACTTCCCGGTTCCGTATGTATTTACAAATACAGAAATAGGATGGGCAACTCCTATAGCATATGAAAGCTCAACTTGACATTTACCGGCTATTCCGGATGCTACAATGTTTTTTGCGACATATCTTGCCATATATGCGGCTGAACGGTCAACTTTTGTTGGGTCTTTACCGGAAAAAGCACCACCGCCATGAGCTGCATATCCACCATAAGTATCAACAATTATCTTTCTTCCCGTAAGACCGCTGTCTCCGACAGGTCCGCCTATAACAAATCGCCCCGTAGGGTTTATATAATATTTCGTATCCTCTTTCAAAAGTTCACTTGGCACAACATGATTTATTACATGATTTATTATGCTTTCTTCAATTGTTTCCTGAGAAACATCTGCACTGTGTTGTGCTGAAATAACAATATCTGTCACTGCTATAGGTTTATCATCTTCATATAAAACAGTTACCTGAGATTTTCCATCCGGATACAAAAACGGAAGAGTACCATTTCTTCGCACTTCTGCCAAGCGTTTTGTAAGTTTATGGGCAAGATATATAGGCATAGGCATAAATTCTGCTGTTTCGCTGCAAGCGTACCCAAACATCATACCTTGGTCTCCTGCCCCGTGAGATTTATCATCCTCGCCTTGACGCTTTTCAAATGAAGCATCAACGCCCATCGCTATATCAGGCGATTGCCCTTGAAGTGTAACGATAACGGCACAATTTGAGCCGCTAAAGCCGCATTCTGCATTATCATACCCTATCGAACAAACAGTGTCCCTTACGATCTTATCTATATCGACATAACAGCTCGTCGTTACTTCCCCTGTTACCATTACAAGCCCTGCTGTTACGACCGTTTCACACGCAACTCTCGACATAGGGTCTTTTGAAAGCATTGCGTCAAGTATTGAATCCGATATTTGATCACATAATTTATCAGGATGTCCTTCTGTAACTGATTCTGACGTGAAAATTCTTCTTGCCATGTAAACAACTCTCCTTTATTCTTCCGTCTCTTCTTCTGTGGCCGGAGGATGTGGCATACCAATGGAAAGCTGTTTATAGATAAAGGAAGCAAGCCCTATTCCACCGGCTCTTGCCGCTGATTTTGATGCTTCTTCAAAAAGCATATCTTCAAATATTTTCTCTGCATTACTTTTAGGAAGAAACCCGCCCTCTGAATTTACAGTGCGGCGCATTGTACTAAACATCATTTGTATAAAGTACGCTTCAAACTCTATAGCGGCATCTTTTAATGCCGCTCTGTCGCCTTCTGTTGCGAGCCTTTCAAGCGTAGACTGAAAAGATTCTGCTGTATTTTGCGAGTTTTGCACTTCCCATTCCCGCCGAGCAGAATATGAATCTATAAGATTAACGCCAAAACCTACGGACATTTTAAACACTCCTTGCTGTAAAGCTATAACATTTAGCCTCTTCTCAAGTTATTAGCTTGCGACAACATATCATCAGAAGCTTGGATAACCCTGGAATTAAGCTCATAAGCTCTTTGTGCTACAATTAAGTCAACCATTTCTTGAGCAACTTGAACATTTGACATTTCAAGAGAACCTTGAAGAAGCGTTGTTCTCCGTATAATTTCGCCGTCCCACTCATTTATAGGAGGACCGGAAGCCGGAGATTCCGCAAACAAATTGCTGCCAATAGCGAGCAAGCCTTGATCATTAGTAAACTGTACGATACCGATAGTTACGCCTAAATCGGTTATTGTTCCATCAGCATTTAAAATTCCAAGATCACCCGAATCATTTACAAAAATATCGTTAACTCTAACCATTGAAGGTATCGTAATCGCTCCGCCTTCCGTACTAAGAAGCATCAACCCGGCTGACGTAACGAGAGAAAAACTTCCATCCTCGTTAACGCTCATTTTAAAGGAACCGTCCCTAGTGAACCCAACTTCGCCATCAGGCATTGCAACCTGCAAAAATCCGGGACCTTGAAGTGCAAAATCAAGAGGATTTTCTGTCAGCATAAGATTACCGGGAGTAAAAGACCTGCTTACTGCAATTGGTCTAACGCCATGCCCTACCTGTAAATTAACCGGTCGGCTCACAGGGTTTGCCGCATCAAGATCCGCCCTTCTCATTGTTTCATACAAAAGGCTTTGGAATTCCAAACGCTCTCTCTTAAACCCTGTAGTATTAACATTCGCTAAATTATTTGCAATAGTATCAACATTAAGCTGTTGGCTTGTCATGCCGGAAGCTGATGTCCATAATGATCTCATCATAATGTATTTCCTCCTAAATATTTACGGATTATTATCTTCTTGCTATCTCATTAACGGCACTGCTTAGTATTCCATCTTGTATTGTTATCATTCTTTGATTAGCTTCATAAGCTCTCATGACAGTTATCATTTCGACCATTTCTCTGACAGAATTTACATTAGAGCGCTCAAGAGCACCTTGCACGATTGTTCCTTCAAAGTCTATCATTACTGACTGATCTGTTGTATTAAAAAGGTTATGACCATGTTTTCTTAGCGTATGCTTGTCTTCAAAATTGACTATCCTTAATGTGTCAATAAATTCCCCATCAACATATATCTCGCCTAAGTCAGTAACTGTTACATAACCGGCAGGCAAAGTAATTTCACCGAGTTCACCAAGTATTCTTTGACCGGAATTTGTCATTAAAACACCGTCGGCGTTTAAAGTAAGCGACCCATCTCTAGTAAAACGTTCAATAGTATTTCCGTTTCTATCAGCATCTTGAACAACAAAGAAACCTCTGCCGGAAATAGCCAAATCAAGCGTGCCATGAGTTATTTCCATAGGACCTGTTGAAAAATCAACAAAAATATCATCAACGAAAACCCCGGGTCTTATATTACCAATAACCCGGCTGCCCGCAAAATCTGTACGATCGTTAATTCTCAGCATAAGTTCATCTGAAAAACTGCGGGTTACGACAGTGTCTCTTTTAAACCCGTTTGTATTTGCATTAGCTATGTTATTTGACAGTACATCCATTCTGTTCATCTGTGTAGTCATTCCTACTGCTGATGTATAAATACCTCTTAACATAAAGCCACCCCTTGTTTGCCTATCGTCTTTTTCTAACTTTTATCCCTGCGGTTTTGTGTTTTGATATATATTCGATATATTTTCCTGTTCCAACCGCAACGCACAATTGTGCATCATCTGCTATTATGCAGTTAATTCCCGTTTTATAGCTTATAAGTTTATCAAGCCCATAAACAAGACTTCCTCCACCTGTAAGAACTATTCCTCTTTCTGAAATATCTGCTACAAGTTCCGGCGGAGTTTTTTCAAGAACACTGCAAACTGTTTCTACGATACTCATTATCGGCTCATGAAGTGCATAGCGCATTTCGTCTGATGAAACGGTTACTATGTTTGGCAACCCTGTTATAAGGTTACGCCCCTTGATTTCCATAACAATCGGCATCATTCTCTCAAAAACTGTCCCGATATTTACTTTAAGTTCTTCGGCACTTCGTTCACCTATTAATATATTATGTCTCTTTCGCATGTATCTTATTATCGAATCATCTAAATTATTGCTGCCGACCTTAATAGATGAATTAGTAACTACTCCGCCAAGGGAAATAACGGCGGCATCTGTAGTTCCCCCTCCGATATCAACAACCATGCTCCCGCAAGCACGGGATATATCAATGCCTGCGCCGATTGCAGCGGCTATAGGCTCTTCTATCAAATACACTTCTCTTGCTCCAACCTGTCGGGTTGCATCCTCTACTGCACGGCATTCAACTTCAGTTGCACCACTTGGTACACATACGCAAATTCTAGGTCTAAGCCGTATGGAAAGCTGCTTGCCCATCGCTTTATTGATAAAATACTTGAGCATCTTCTCTGTCATTTCAAAATCTGAAATAACGCCTTCGCTAAGCGGTCTTATTGCTAAAATATTTTCAGGTGTACGACCTATCATACGGCATGCTTCTTCACCTATGGCAATAACTTCGCCGCTTGAACGGTTTACGGCTACAACAGAAGGCTCGTATAAGACGATGCCTTGTCCATCAACATATACTATAACACTGGTTGTACCAAGGTCAATGCCGATGTCTGCTCCAAAAATCACTGTTAAATCATCCTCTTAAAATTAAAATTTCACCTTCGCCGATCTTTTTTCTTTCGACATAAAGACCCGAATTTTATTATAGCACTACGAAGCATCAAATTCAATGGCATTTCTCTAATTTTCGCAATTTTATGCAATCTTTTTTCACCGCGATCCTCAAAGCGGCATACAAAAACTCTCCAAATTAAAATCAAGTATGCAAATAATATGAATGGCATGTAACCTATCCCGCTAACTCCAAGGGTTGTGACCGGCACTAAAACAGCTATATTCCAAGGTATAAGAATTGGTATTATCATTGCGGCAACAGAAACATCTTTAGCAAGCTCACTATTTGAAAGACCTGCCCTAAAGTAATATTCTTTTCTAAGGGCAGGCGACATAATAACAGCAATTGACTGATTACACCCTACTGCTGCACTAATTAATGCGGCGACAGAAGTTTTAAGAAAAAGCATAACCCTTGAGTCCCTATTTTCAATACCTGCGGTAATCCTTATAAAACCGACTTTTTCGATTATACCTGCTATCATACATGATAAAGCAACTATTATAGCAACGTTTACCATATTGAGGATTCCCCCGCCCCTTATAATGTTAGTAAGCGGCGAAGTTTCGGGAAGTGAAAATCCAAATAAAATAACCATTAACAATTCAATAATACCTTCTGACTGAACAAAAAATGCAACTATCCATGCAACCACACTACTTGCAAACATAGCGATTCTAACATTAACTTTCATAAGGCACAGAACCAAAATAACTCCTATCGGAAGCAAAGAAATGTGAGATATTACAAATTCTGCCGAAATATCATCCGTTATAGTATTAGAAGCAGCGGCTTCAAAGCCGCTGCTAAAAGAAAGAGCCAAAAATGCCAAAAATGTTAAAACCCCCGGAACTATTGCAGTCTTAAAAGCCATTTTAACATTTGCATAATGCTCAGTTTCACACATTGCCCCAAGCAGTGCAAGAGATGAAGACATCGGCGAAGCTCTGTCTCCAAAGTATATTCCGGAAATTATTGCTCCGGAGGCGATATAAATATTCATATTATTACTTACAGCAATCGCCATAAGCATGACACCTACCATCGCAACTGTCCCAAAAGAAGTACCAATTATAAAAGCAACTAAAGCACAAAGAAGAAATGCGGCAGCATAAAAAACAGAAGGATGAATAATTTGAACACCGTAATAGACAAGATATGGAACAGTACCGCTGACTATCCAACTTGCGCTGAGCATACCTATAAAAACAAATACCGATACAACAATTGACGCCTTTTTAAGCCCACCGACTGTCATAAGCCCTATTTCTTTAATCGAATGATTACGCTTCCTCGCAAGAACTGTGAACATTAAAAAGCTTACAATAAGTCCATACCAAATAGGTAGTCCGACTATAGTGCAAGCTAAAAGCAAAATGAATGTTGCTATAATTATTGCAATAAAAGGGAACATATTTTATCTCCTCAACACAACCGCTATATCATACCCTATTATACCACATTTTTTCCTTATTTTATAACACATCAGCGGCTTAGCTACAAAAAAAGATGCGGATACCGCATATTTTAAAAACATATGCGAATCAACATCTGTATAAGTTCGATTTTCACTTTATTAAACAATATGTGCTACTCCTCATCCTCATGAACAACGCCGCCTTGTTGACAGGCAAGCTTGTAAGTAATCGGAAGAATATAAAATGACTGGGAAAGAACCGAAAGCATGGCAACATTTCTTATAAGTCCGTCTTTAAGCCCAATAAAATAGTAAACCACCAAAACCAACAGCGATCTTACTTTAAGCGGAATAATTTGATCCTTATACATAGGATTAACTTCTGTTCCGGACGGAGAGTATTTATAATATACGTAAAAGCAGTAGGCAAAAACAAGGTTATAGATATTCCTAGATACTTTGATAATTTTGCTTAAATACGCAAGCCCTAAGTGGCTAGTTGTGCCTATTAAAAAGCAAGCCAGAGGCGTTTTAGCATGTATTCCTCTGGAAAAGGTTCTGATAACGCTGTAAAACATGAAAAAAAACGTCAAAGGTTTTAACAGCTTTATCTGTTTAGCAATAATGAACAGCAGTATAGTTTTAGGCAAATTCAAAGCAACTGTAGTTATACCATATTTCAAAATTTCAGTTTCATACTCATCAAGTTCATCAGTCTTCAACAGCGAAGTTAGCTTTTCTATAATATGGTCGGTCATTGTTCACCTCTATTTGCGATAAAACACACCTCTACATAACCCAATCAACAAGCTCTTTTCTTCGAGTTTTTGAAAACGGGCATTGTACATGTTCCCCAAAATGAAGAATTTTTCCTGATTTATCTATATTTGTAATGGCTTGGGTATTAACTATAAATTCTTTAGTAGAGTAGCAAAAATACTCCGGCAATCTTTCTTTTATGATAACCAAGTTGTCTCTATAACTATCAATGCCATATTTATGGCATATAATGACATTCCCTGTTCCCTTTTTCTTGTTGAAGTAATAAATATCATCATATTTTAGCCTAATAAGAGATTGACGTGTTTCGACTGTAAAATAAATTCCCATAAGCACGTCACGTGCAGCGACTAAAACTTCTTCAAGCTCTCTTAAAAATTTATCACTGCCTTTAAACACAAAGCCAAGAGAAATTACTCTATGAAGCATTTTGCTGGAAATAATACTTGATTCATGGTCTGTTACATAAATAACCTGATTATCAGACCTAACTCTTTTAATTTGTTCAGCAAGAGTGAACCCTACCGGCTTATTACCACCCATCATTATGTCCAACAAGAAAACAGCAGGCTTGTCCCTTTTAGCTGCAAGATAGCACAAGACATCGTACTCGCTGCTACAGCCTATAAACTTGCCAAGCGTATCGCTATGTTTTGAGTTCAAACTCTTTAGCGATTCTTCCATAAAGTTGAGAAATTCTAAATTATCGTCGTAAACTATAATGTCCATAAAAAACCCGCCTAAAACTTTATCTTGCATAATTTTAATATTAAATGTCGAATTTGTCAAGGGTTTTTAAAAGCATCTCTATATAATCTTGCCTTATAGCGGACAAATTGTTATAATGATAACATATAAGGAGGATGGCTTAATTTGAGAGATCAAAAAAGAACTGACGAAAACGGTAGATCAGACAAAAAAAATAATCTGATGGTTAAAATTGCCGCTGTGATTTTAGCTGTATCAGTTGCTTTTTATATTTATACAGATATTGATGCCGGCTCATTATTTGGCAGTAATGATTCAGATGCTTTTTTTTCGCCTACAGATGTAGCTTTCCAATATGAAAGCCTACGGGATGTATTTTTCTTTGCGACTGAAAACGGGGATTTTTTTTACTGCACCAACAATTTTGTAAGGTTCTTAACTCCAACCGGCCAAGTTAGATGGGAAACATCTATTGATGTTTTGAACCCTTTTGTTGTGGGAAACGGAAGCTATATTGCAATAGGCGAGGTAAATGGAAGGATAATATATGTTTTTGGGCGAAGCGGACTTCTTTATACAAGACATTTTGAAACACAAAACATACTTAACTTCGCCGTGAATAGACAAGGATTCGCATCTGTTGTTTTGCAAAGCGGGTCAAGCTATGAAACGATTGTTCTTAACAGCAGCGGAACTGAAATATGGCGTTGGATGTATCATCTTCCCGGAATTTACCCTATTGCAACTGCAATTTCACATGACAGCAGAATTCTTGCAAACAGTACGCTTGAAGTCAACGAACGATTAGTTTCCCAAGTCTTTTATGCATTTTTGAACAGAAACGAAGCAGCAGCACATACTGACACGATATTTATGTCAATGATAAGACCGGGTCAAGTGATTCCTGAAGTTCATTTTTTAGACAACCGCACTGCGGTATTGTTATCAGACAGTGAAATCTCCGGGGTAACGTTTACTGGCGGGTCTGATGTGAGAGATGAATGGAGCAAAGAAATCGGCAACAGAATAGATGACTTCGCCATATTTGACAGAGGTATAGCAGTTGCATTTGGCGAAGGGGTTATAAATCAAAACCAAGAACGCCCCGGGACAGTAAACTTCTATAACGCTTCAGGAGAAGTAACCGGAACGTTTTTTGGCGGAGACAGAGTTACATATATGAGCTCAAACGGTAATAATATTGTAATAGGGGTTGGAAGAACCTTTTACGGTGTCACTGACAGAGGAAGAATACTTTGGCAGTTTGATGCTACAACAGACTTAAGAGATGTGTTCATACTTAACAACAGCAATACGATTTTGACAGTGTCACAAACCGAGGCAACTGTTTTAAGAAGGGGCAGATAAGAAAATGGGATTTAATTTGATGGACATTATTGTTATAGTAATTTTTGGATTTAGTATTTTTTTATGCTATCAAAAAGGGCTAGTAATGTCTTTGTTTGGGATGTTCCGTCTGATTATCGCATTATTTATTGCGATAAATCTGGCAGCGCCCGTTGGCGGGTTTATTAGAAACAGTGAAATAATTTATGGGCTTGTGTATTCCGCTGTATCAGCAACAATTACCCCCAATATGCCTGATCCGGGCAGTCAAGTTATCAGCGATATTGCTAATCCGGCGAATGTTACAAACCTAATTAGGGACTTTTCAGCCGGAGGCACAGATTTAAGAGATCAAGCTGAAGTAATACGCCAAATCGATATACCTTCTAGCATTATAAACGGCGTATTGTCTCATGAAACAGCACACAGAATTATTGCTGAGTACATAACCGGTCTTGTAATCACGGTAATAGCAGTGATCCTTATTTTTATAGCAGCTCTTATATGCTTAAAAGTATTGGCAAAATCTCTTGATACTTTAGCAAGGCTGCCAATTATAAATATTGCAAACAAGCTGGGTGGAATTTTAGTAGGGTTTGTCCAAGGTTATGCAATTGTTTGGATAATCATTACGATTATAAGATTTCTGCCTTTTAATGAGTTTATGGCAAGCTGTTATTATTTGATTGAAAATTCCAGAATTGCTTCAATGTTTGTGTAGATATCAAATAAATCCAACTGCTACAATGGCAAATGCATCTTACTTTCCGCATCAAACCACTTAACTTCAAAACCTGCACCCTTAGTGCAAAATACAGAGCTTGATGTGTTTTCCATATCTCGCTCTTTTTCATAGCCAATTTTTTCGATAATTGTCTCTGAATTATGACATGGGAAGTATCCCAATAAATTAAGTGATATCACGCCTGTTCCCTTCGTAAAAGAAAGAAGCTCCGCTTGATAATCAATAAAAGAAGCTACCGGACCTTTACCCTTAACGTAAGAACGATCTCCAATGGTTTCAGGCGGATCAAAAATACCATAAAGCCTTGCAATATCTGAAAGCACCCTCCCTATAGATGTTGTATCCACATCTATATAGAATTCGTAATAAGGCTCAAGCAAAACAGATTTCGCTTTTTCTAAGCCCTGACGAACTGCTCGATATGCTGATTCACGCAAATCACCACCATCGGTATATTGTACATGAACAGCCCCATCGGTCAATACAAATCTAATATCTGTAAGTGAACTGCCTGTAAGAATCCCTTTATGATCACGGTCTAAAACATGATGACGAATTAAGTTCTGATATTGTTTTGCCAATCTGTCTGTGTGAAGCTCACTTTTAAATTCAAATCCGCCGCCTGGATTTGGCTCCATTCGCAAATGAACCTCTGCGTAATGCCTCAACGGTTCAAAATGCCCATAACCTTTAATAGGCTCTGCGATTGTTTCACGATATAGCACTTGGCATTCGCCAAAGTCAACATTCAAACCAAACTTCGCAAGGATCAGCTCTTTAAGCACTTCAAGCTGTATTTTTCCCATAATGCGAACGCTGATTTCTTTAATGCTCGGCTCGTAAAACACTTCAAGCAACGGATCTTGCGCTTCCAGTTTGCGAAGACAGCTCATAACAGCATCAAAAGGACTGCCGCCAATTATTACCGCTGCCTTTAACGCAGGATTAAGAACAGGAACAGGCATATCCAAACAATTACCAAGCCCCATACCCGGAACTGCACTGTTCAGGCCGGTCACTCCAACAATATCACCTACGTATGCGGCATTTAAGTTTGTATAAGATTCGCCTTGATAATCCCGAATTTCATTTATCTTTTCACACATTTCATTGCCATAGTGAATTTCATCTCTTATTTTCAGACTTCCAGCAAGGCATTTTAAAAATGCAACCCTTGCGCCTTTTGAATCATGCACTACTTTAAATATTCTACCGGAAAATTTATCGCCTAAGGACTCAATTTCAGGGGCAGTTGCCTCTAATATGTTAAGAATTTCTATAATTCCTGTCTGCTTTAAAGCACTCCCTGCCGCCGCTAAAACAATATTTCCAAGCATTATTTGACGTTTGGTGCATTCTATTACTTTTCTTTCAAAATCATTGTCCACTTTGCCTTCCAAGTAAAAGTTCATCAGTTCGTCATCATATTCGCATAATAGTTCAATAAAATCTTCGCCTGTTAATTCATCAGCACTTGTAACTAAGTAGCAATTCAAATGCAGCTTTGCCTCAATATCGTTCAAACAGCGTTGAACGTTTGCGCCCGTTTGATCCGTCTTGTTAATGAATACATAAATCGGGATTTTTTTCTCTTTAAGAAGCTTGCATAGTGTAATCGTGTGACTTTGAACTCCATCAGCCGCACTGATCAGCAGTATTGCGGCATCAAGAACTGAAAGAGAACGTTCCATTTCAGCTGAAAAGTCTATATGCCCCGGGGTATCAATAAGATAATATTCACGACTTCCATACAAAAAAGACGCTATATCACTGAATATTGTTATCCCTCTGCGTCTTTCAAGTTCATTATAGTCCATTAAGGCACTTCCGTGGTCAACGCGCCCAAATGTTTCGATTTTTTTAGTTTGATACAGCAGACATTCACAAAAGGTTGTCTTACCTGCATCTACATGCGCAAATACGCCTATCGTTAGCTTCATTAATAAACTCCCTGCAACTCTTATAAAGCTCAAAACGCTTAAAGTGATTAGAGTGCCTTGTCAAGCAACATTCCGGATTCAATTATTCTAAACGTATCTTCAATTCTACGAGTGGCTCTGTAGCTGTAATAATAATCAAACCCTCGAAAGTTCATGTGTGCTGCCATTGGAATCTCTAAAATATTTCCGGCGATCTCATAAATACTATAAAAAATATCTGATGAATTTTTTATAGCAGTCATAATTTCATTTTTTGATGATTCATTATAGTAATCAGTATCAAAAAACAATTCGCCTTTACTATCAAACCCAAAACCCAGTTCAGATAAATCATCAATATTATCTTCAACCATATAAGCAAGATCTTCCGAAAAATCTCTAAGCTGGGGGCTATGGGCTTGGATTGCTAACGAGTTAACAGCACGATCATAACATATAGCGAATGTTTCAAGGCTTCGGCATAAGCTTTGCTTAAAAGGAGAAAGCCCGTAAATCGGAACGTTTACGATAAAGATCCTCATATCAACATCTATTATACTTGCATAATACTTTATGTCAACTACCGTTTTGGCTGTTGAACGCAAATACCTTAAAACCTTACCGTTTAAGGCGGCGTTTAAAGCAAACACCGGTGCCGAGTCATTTTCAGCAGCAAGCGCAGCATTTTGACGGCGAACTGCAATCTTTTCATACCTAAAAGATTCATCAGCAGCATCGTCCTCACCTACGATATAAGGTTTATAGTGATTGTAATAATGAAGGTTCGTCAACATAAGCAATCATCCTATCTCGTTCCAACTTCAATTATTTCATCTACCGGAGGAACGGTTATTACAGTATCAACGGTAATCCTTTCTCGTTCAAAACCATTAATTCTAACTATATGGACAGTCACTTCCTGCTGACCGTCCCTGCCCTGTTGAGCAACTCTTGACCAGTTTCTATTTTGTGCTGAATTTGTTATCGTTTCTGTTCCATGAGGAGCAAGCTCTATAAATTTAAATTCTTCAACAGTTCTGACAGATAAGATCGGGGTTGGCAATGTAAGCGTGATAAACTGTCCAATTTGCAAATCAGGCGTAACACCGGGGTTCATAGCAAAAAATTCTTCCTGTGTTATTCCGTGATTACGACTTAAAAGCCAAACGCTGTCTCCAGGCTGAACCTGGTAAAAGCTGTCGGTCATAGTTGTTGTTGTAAGCCTAGAAAGAGCAAGTTCAGACCTTACTATATCATCAGAGTCAACGAAACGTTGTGTTATCAAAACATCTTCAGCAAATCCGGATTCAACAAGGGTCGCATTATCACCCACGAATTCTGATATAATGTTATCCAAAATACTTTGTGCATCGACGGCATTTCGAACTATTGCAATCTCTTCACCATCAACAGTAATCACTGCGGCTTCAAGAGTATATGTAAAGAGCCTGCGTATCGAATCAATTGCAGAATCTACAGTAACCATATTCCTTCTTCTTGCGTTAACAGGGACTATAGTGACTCTTTCAACAACTTCAATCCTTGTTCCAACTTCAGCAACAGTTTTTGCAACAGCCGTATAATGAAGATCCTCAGCGGTTATGCTTCTGTTTCTTTCTATTACTCCAACAAAAACGCCGTCAACTTCTATTCTAAGTGCATTTCTGTTTGTGAAAAAGAAAACTGTTATCCCAATAAGAATTAACGCCGAAGAAAGAGCGATAACGCTAACAGGAATTTTCATACCGCTAAACAGTGAAAAAAAGTTTGAAAATAAAAGGCGAACATACGAAAAGAATCTTTTGACCCAGGCTTTAATGTTTCTAATTATACTGGGCTTACGCTTGCGCTTACCACGTTCTGACGAACGAGACGAAACTCTTTGGCTTTTATTTGGTTTAATCCTTGAGCTTCTTGTATTTTTTATTTCCCTGTCAGTTGAGCCTCTACTGCTGATTTTGCGGTCAACGCCGGAGTGTTCCTTGCCTCTATCGTTATTCAAATGTCTTTCATTTGATCTTTTGTCGTCACTGCGAGAATTGCGATTTCTTGCACCGGCGTTTTTTTCTTCCTTATTACCGGACATAATTAGTTACCTCTCACACTGTTTTCTTTGTATAACCTAAGAACTTAAAGGTCGATACTAAAACCTTTAAGTTCCGCCCATAGAAGGTGACTAATACGGAAAACCCTAATACTAATTAATTTTCAGCGTAATGAATCAACAATCATTTGACAATATTATAGCGAAAATTTAAGAAAAAAGCAAGAAAAATAATTTTCATCATATTGACAATAATTCAATTCTGCGATATAATAACGTTGTTAATTAAAATAACGTTATTACAGAGGTGATGTAATTATGTCAATACAAACTCGCCGTGAACGTGAAAAGCAGGATATGAAAACAGCTATTTTAGAAGCAGCAACTAAAATAATTATTAACGAAGGCTATGATAAACTATCAATGAGGAAATTAGCTGATGCGATAGAGTATACGCCAACTACTTTATACAACTATTATGAAGATAAAGCACAAATTATTGATGCTATTATGAGAAAGCTTAATTTAGAAGTCATTTGTGCTGTAAAGGCGATTTTGCAAGAGAACAAAAGCCTCCCTGTCAACATTCAGATAGGTCTTGCTTTCAAAGTATTTATAAATGTTATGGCTAATAATGCTGAGATGGGAAAAGCAGTCATGCGAAGCGGAACTAAGGCTATTTTTGGTTCCGATGAAGAGCCGGAACAAAGCTCTAGTAATGGAATCAACTTGCTCCATACCATTTTGCAAGAGGGGCAGAACCAGTATGTGCTTCGCAAATTAGATGAAAATGCTTCTTGGATGCTTATATCCGCCCTTTTGGGATTTTCAATGAACGCAATTGAAAATCAGCTTTATCTTAGTGATAATTGGGATAGTTTAGTTGACACATACATAGAAATTTTAATAAATGGCATAATGCCTATAAACTCTATAAATGAGGTGTAGTTCATGAAATTACAGAAAAAAATTGCCGTAATATATAAATCAAAATACGGATCAACCAAGCAATATGCGCAGTGGATTTCAATAGCTTTGGAAGTGCCTCTCTTCGAAGCATCAGAAATTAAGCCCTCTCAACTAGAAGACTATGATGTTGTAATCTATGGTGGTGGTCTCTATGCAGGAGGAATTGATGGAGTTAAATTAGTTACTAAATCTTTAAATAAATGCAAACAATTGGTAGTATTTACTGTAGGGCTCGCAGATGTCAAAACAACGAATTTTTCAGACATTTTATCAAAGGCTTTTACACAGGAGCAGCTGTCTGATGTGAAAATATTTCATTTGAGAGGTGCTATGGACTACAAAGAATTAAGCCTTCTTCATAAAGGGATGATGGCTATGGTCAAAAAAGATGCGGAAAAAACACCGACGGAAAAGCGCACATCAGATGATGTTTTTTTGCTTGAAACATATGGCAAAAAAGTTGACTTTATGGATAAGAATTCGATTAAACCCATTGTTGAATATGTTTGCTCGCTAGATCACAATAAGGACGTTTAAAACTTAAATTTAATAACAAAAAAGGATGCCTATAGCCGAGCATCCTTTTTTCTAACATTTTGATTTTTAGTTTCTATTCTAGATCCAAATGTATATTCCCGCTTAACGTACTAACAATTACTCTGTTTTCCGAGCGTTCCGTATCATTAAATGATCTGCCTCTTATTCTTTCGCCATTTACGTTAATATTACCGCTTAGGACTGATAAGTCTCTCTGGAATCTTTCACCCATGGTTTGCAATGTCAGCCTTACGCTTCCGGATGTTGTATCTATTTTTGTTTGCCCCATAAGTTCTCCGCTTACGGTAACACTTCCGCTTATCGAATCAGACGTAAAACCTTCAGTTCTTATATCGTCTGCCCGAATATTGCCTGATACTACAGAAATATGCATATAGTGTGCGGTGCTGTTATTTATCCTTACATTACCACTTACTGCGCTGATATTCATAAAATCTGCCGAGCTGTTGTTTATAGTTATACTGCCCGATACTGTACCAGCGATCAGCCCGCTTCTACAAACAATTGAGCCAATATTTATTCTTCCTGATACGGTTCGCAAGTTGGCTGACTCAATATCTATTTCATTCGGAAGAAATATAGTTATGCTGCTGGGGGCATTAAACCCGAACGATAACCAACGGCGAACAGATGTATCTTGAGTTATTGTTAAAACGCCATTTTCTATTGCATATAATATAGGTGCTCTGTTATTTCGATTTATTATTTCAGCTCTATATTCATTTGAAGTAACAAATTCGATATTTGCGCTTGCCACGTTTATGTTGATCATTGTTATATCATCCGATAGGGAAATAGCTGAACGCTCGCCGCTTTCTTGCAATGAAAGATATTCCATATCGCCATGAAAATTATGGCCCATCCCGATAACGTTTGAAAACATCCCTCTGAGAGGGAATTCTCCTAAATTTACTCCTCCTCTGCCAAAGCTTACCCCGCTTCTTGCCCCTGTAATAAAGCCGACAATCATTAATGCAATGCCCAATATAATCCCGATTACTACAATTTTCCATACATTTTTCATTTTGCACCCCTCCGTACTAAAAGATTAGCGCAGACTTTTGTTATAAGCCTGATAACTGATCGAATTACCCACCAACCTACTAAAATAAAAGCAATTCCTACACAAAGCATAAGTAATGATGCCCCAAGCATGAAGATTGCTGTCGGGAGATGAACGAATAAAGTAGCAAACGTTGCAACCAATGTTGCTATTCCGGCTACAGACAAAGCAACTCCGACCATAAAAAATGCGAAAAGCAGTGCGAATGTTGCCGCAACAAACGCAAACGCCACCGCAAACGACGCAATTGCTAAAGGAAATGCGATAGGTGATAACAAAAGCGCAATCAGAACTATCCAAAGCAGTTTAATACTAGAATCATTCGGCTTTTTTTCATCAGATTTTTCTGACTCAATTTCCTTTAGAGAATATTCACCGATTATTTTTGAAACAACAGCGGAAGGATCTCCAATTTCATTTAAGGCAGATTGTTCATTTTCCGCCCCTGCTTCGTCAAAATATTCCTCGTAGTATGAAACAGCACTATCTATATCTTCTTGCGGAAGCATTTTTAAGCCATCTCTTAATTTATCAATAAATTCATTGCGCAGCACTGTTTTCGCCCCCTTTCAATAATCCATCTATTTTAGCCTTAAAGTTGTTCCATTCTTCGGTATAAAGCCCTAACAAATCTTCACCTTTGCTTGTTATTTTATAGTACCTTCGATTTCTGCCGTCAAATGGTTCATCATATGTTTCAAGAAGCCCTTCTTTAAATAACCGACGCAAAACCGGGTAAAGAGTTGATTCAGACACTTCTACACTAGCTTTAACCTTTTGAGTAAGATCGTAACCATAAGTAGCCTCTTTAGAAACAACCCCAAGGGTACAGGCATCTAAAAGCGTTGAGGTAAGTCCAAACGTCATTTATATCACCGCCATTATTATTTTATGATTTATATTATATTTCATATAATATTGTTTGTCAATAGATATTGAAAAATATTAAAAACTTTTTCAAAACAAAAAAATGAGGTAGACAACCTACCCCATTTTTCAACCTAATTACTTATTCACTATTAGACCTGTCCGCTAACCTGCTTTCGCCAGATTTTCGAGCGTTTTTTTGTCGGTCGAGAAAGTGGATTCCGTGCGAACCCAAAGGTTCGTGCGGATTCCACTGACGAAGATCCGGCGAAAAATAAGCCGGAAAGATGGAGGAATGAGGTTAGCAGACAGGTCTATTATTTATCACCTATTGTCTTGGCACAGCAGCACTCATAATAAGATCATAAGCCCAATGAGCTGTTGACACATCAACAAATTGCGTAGATCCAAGCGGGTCAGCATGTTCTATTCCTTCCGCTCTTGCAAATACCGCTAAAGCTTCGGCGCGTGTCATATTGTTATTTGGTCTGAACGTGCCATCGGGGAAGCCTACAACAGTTTGATATCTGTATGCCGCCGCAATATACCGCACGCCCCAATGACTCTGAGGTACATCATGGAATGGAAGGCTTGTTACGGCAGTAGCATTAAACCCATACACGTTACTGAGAATTGTTACAACTTCTGCCCTTGAAATAGGGTCGTTTGGTCTAAAGCTTCTTAAATTGCCGCTGTGTGCATCACCAACCATAAAGCCCATTTCTGAAACGAACCTAAGAGCTGATAAATCAGTTAGGTTGCTTGGCATATCCGCAAATTCCATACCTGCACCTGCATTTGCGTTGCCTCTAAGAGCATGGATCATTCTTGCAACTTCTATTCTTGTTATAGCTCGCTCCGGTTCAAAGCGGAAGCCGGAAGCTCCTTCTAAATAAGGACCTTGCTGTAGCCTTCTAACATTTGCCGTAGCCGTTGTGTTCGCAGCTGTTACCGTATGAGAAAACGTTCCGGTTAAAATATACCCTGTTGGCATTGTTAAAGCATTTTCACCAATCGTGCTTCCAATTGCTGCATTTATCGTCTGACGACTTATACGCCAACCATCACTCGTTCTAAGCTCAACGGTAACAGGTACGTTATTTCCTGTTGTAAAATTAACAACGTTGCCATAAGAATAACCGCTAGACGTTCTTATAAATGCTCTTACATAATATCTAACTCCTGTTTCAAGCCCTGTAGCATTAACTGTGAACGAACCTGCTGTTGTTACATTTGAATTTAATCTCGTGTCTGCAACAGTCGGCATATTATTTGTCCGAGAGAAAACAACTCCTCTGGCTGTAATATTGCTAACATTACTTGGTACATTTCCACCTAAAACAGCAGTAGTAGCTGTAAAGTTTGTTACTGCGTTTGTTGTTATAAGGTTTTGCCCTTGAATTGGAACAACGTTTCCATACGACACGCCATTGCTGTTTATCGCATAGGCACGGACATAATAAGCTGTGCCTGCGGTCAGATTTCTAAGGGTTACAGTAACATTGCCTGTACCGGAACCGCTTCTTTGAACTTGAACGCCGTTTTCACCAAGCCTTGGATCGCTAACAGTCGATGAGAAAACAACGCCTCGTTCGGTAGCCGTTTGGTTTGCTGCCGTATTCGTGGTTGGCCTTGCAACGGTAATTGGAACATCTATTCCTGTTTCTGAAACTCTAACCGCTGTTCCGGTTGTTGCTTGTGCAAGGTTTCCGGCTGATGGCGTTGTAAAGCTTCTTCTTGTTCCATCATAGGTAAAGGTTGCATTATTACCTGTGCCATGTCTTACAAAACCTCTGTAATGGTAAGTGGTATTTGGTTGAAGATTCCGAAGTATATGAGTCCTGTTTCCGGTCCCTGTTAAGTTAGCGTCTGAAATTACATGACTTGAACCACTTGCACCAACAGTTAAAGCATTGTTTTGATTAGTTGACCAGACAACACCATGCCCTGTTATACCACCACCTAAGTTTGAGATGTTGATTACAACAGATGCGCTGTTAGTGGCAAGATTTGTTGCCGCAGCAGATGTTAAAGCATGGCCTGTTCCTGATTGTGTTGTAAAGGTTCTTATTTGCGAATCATAAGTTACATTATTATTATGCCTCACATAGCCCCTTACCCAATAAGTCGTATTAGCTTGAAGACCGGTTAAGTTATAATCAAAGCTGCCTGTTTGAGTTCCTGATGTCGGTATTTGCACTTCGCCCGCACGATGAACACCGCTTTGACCATTCCTTAAACCGCTGTCACTGCTTTGAGTAGTTGACCAAACAACACCACGATTCGTGCCGCGAGGATTACCAACATTTGTAATATTTACCCTAATAGTAGCAGTCGTAGATGCTACACTTCGAATAGCATCAGTGTTAGATAAATTACCAAACGTGATGCCTGTTCCTGCGTGGGTTGTAAAAGATATTATATTTGGGCTGTAAGCAACATTAGTTCCGTTTCGGACATAACCTCTTGCCCAATAGGTAGTACCCGATTGAAGACCTGTTAAATTAAAATCAAAGTTGCCAATTACATTTGATCCTGTTCCTGTCGGTATGTTCTGCTCTGTAGAGCGAATTACGCCTGACTGACCATTTCTCAACCCGGCATCAGTGCTTTGAGTTGTAGAAAAAACAACACCGCGTTGGTTAGGTCTAAGATTATTCCCAACAGTACCTATGCCAGAAATGTTAACCCTAACAGTAGCACTCGTAGCTTGAAGATTTAAATGAGAAGTAGTGCCGAAAGTGTTTCCAATCCCGCCGGATAGTGCTTGTGTCATAAAGGTTCGTGCCGCAGCATTTGTAGCGGGATAGTATATGATAGGTTGATCCCCTACTTGAACAAATGCTCTAAAATGATATTGTTGGTTTGCGACAAGCCCTGTAAAGTTATGGGTCAGAGTTCCTGTGGAAAGCCCTGTAGTTTGCTCCCTAACAATTGCGTTGGTTCCACCAATTACAGCATTAGCGTTACTAGTCGCAACAACAACGCCTCGCCTAGTTATAGGGGGAGAGCCAAGATTAGTTACATTAACAGCGATATTTGCAGCAGTAGTTGTTATGCCTGATACAGCATTAGCCGCTACTGTCATTGCCGGAGCTGTTGTTAATGTTCTTGTTAAAGTTTGAGGTGCTCCATATTGAACAGCCAGACCAGTAACTCTCGCATACGCACGCACATGCACAGTCGTCCAATTTGTGTTGGGTGGAGTCCAAGTAGCACTGAAATTGTTGCTTACATTAGCTATTGCAATATGATCATGCTGACCAGACGCAGTCGAAAGATTTTGATTTGTATGCGAAAAAACAAACCCTCTTTCTGATACATCTCCTACATTACCTGTCGTTGTTCCTGTTGCGTTTACAGCATTACCTGATGATGTTGGAACTCCCGTTGTAACCGTTGGAGCAGCAGGTGCCTCTGTTGAACCTGTAGCGTTATTGGAGTGTATATTTCTAGGTCCACTTCCATCGTCTATGCTAACAACAGCATTAACGGTAAAGGATTGGTTAGATGGAAGTCCTGTAAAATTATGAGAAAAAGAGGCTGATGTTATTGCTGCAGAATGTCCTCCTGGATTCAAAGTTAGAGTTCCACCTACAAAACTAGCACCATCAAGATTTGTTGTAACGTCTATAAAAGCAGAATCTTGCGTTACGCTAATGACAGTTACACTAACAGTAGGATCAGGAACATCTCCCCTAACCTCCATAGGCGCATAAGCCGTAAGCATCGGCAATAAAAGCGCAAGCGATAAAATAAACTTAAAGATTTTTTTGCTCATTTATAAAACCTCCTAATAATAAATAAATCTGAATATCACAGCATATAGAGAATGCTTTCATACTCTACATGTTAACACGAATATTATATCATATTGTTCCCAATAGAAAACAATTTTTGGGATAAGTAGCAATAATGTAATATTTGGCCACCCATCATTGCTATTTCTATTTTCCCCATTTTGACTTGAATTATTTTCCGATTTTGCGTAATACTAGAATTATTAATTTTGATTAGGAGGAACTTACGATGAACATTATAAAAAAATGTACAGCTTTACTGCTTATTTTTCTGATTGCCCTACAAACCGTATTACCTGCTTTTGCAAACTATTTCGAGGAAGACGGCGGTATTTTGATAGCACAAGATGATGAACCAAGTCTTGGCTTACAGTCTGCCGCAGCTACAGTTACCGGACTTGTTAAAGATATAACCGCAAACGAAAATGTATACAATGTTTTAATCTCCGTTATAGATGATAACAACAACGATGTAATTTTAAAGGTTTTTGAAGATACTGCAATAATTGACAACCTATCAAAGCAGCGTCTTAGCTTAGCAGACATTAACGAGGGTGATATGCTTGTTGCTTATGTATCAAATGCTATGACAATGAGCATTCCGCCACAAATTAATGCCCATGCGATAATCGCAAATATTAGACGAAATGCACCTGTTGCAAGATACATGACGATCGCTGAAGTACAAACGTCAGATGAGGGAAGCAAACAGGTTTTAAGCGAAAACAGCGCATATCTTATAACAATCTCTGACCAGACAAACATATTGCCTTATAAAACAGGGCAAACAGTTGGGCTTGAAAATGTTTTAGTGGGGAAGCGGATGTTTGCATGGTTTGATGTGATGTCTTTAAGCCATCCGGCACAAGCTAAGGCGGATTATGTTGTTATTTTACCGTCTGTAGAGGAAACGGGAACTATTTCCAGACCAATTACAGAATTTACAACAGAGCTTAAACAAAACGGACATTTGTTAAGCCCCGAAAATTATAGCAGATTAGGTATCAGGGGCAACATTGTAAAGCTGTACAAAACACCGCTTTTTGCAAAAAATAAGGAAATAATGGCTCCCGTAAGGATATTAAGCAACGAACTTGGGTTCGAAGTTGAATGGAATGCCGCAGAAAAATCTGTTTTAATCCATACCGATTATGATACTTTTAGAATGGCTATAGGGTATGACGGATATACAAGGGAAAGCGACCAATCAGTTGCAAAATTAGGGATCGCACCAATGCTTGTCGGCGGCATCACTTATGTGCCTGTCGTTTTGTTTGATTTTATTTTTGAGAATAACGAAACGACAAATGTGGTTGAAGGTATGTTGGTCATAAGCTAACTAGGGTGTATTGCAAAGCTGTTTCAGATAAGCTAGAGCCTGTTGAGCCTATAAAGGTTTAGCAGGCTCTAAAAAATTCTGGCTAATCGGCTTGAATTTTGATATAATATTGCATATCTAAATATTTAAAGGTAGTGATTGATAACATGGAAAAAATAAACATAATTGTAGTTGGCTATGGAAACATAGGAAAATACGCCGTAGAAGCCGTTCTTGAATCCCCGGATATGAACCTTTTAGGCATAGTTAGCAATTCTTTAAGCAGTTCCGGAATAAAAGAGAAAGATGGCATTAGAGTGGCGGCTGATGCTGCTGAGTTCGAAACAAAGCCTGATGTTGCAATCTTGTGTTCACCAACAAGAAGCATACCTGAAATTGCCCCGCTTTACTTATCTAAGGGCATACATACAGTAGACAGCTATGATGCACATGACTCAATTTGGGAGTTAAAAATGAAGTTAAGCCCCGTTGCCGAGGCAAATAACGCCGTATCAATAATTTCTTCCGGATGGGATCCCGGTTCTGATTCAGTCGTTAGGGCACTGCTTTTGGCTTGTGCGCCCAACGGGGTTACTTATACCAATTTCGGTCCCGGAATGAGCATGGGTCACTCTGTTGCCGTTAAAGCAATTGACGGCGTTTCAGATGCATTATCCGTTACAATACCGCTTGGAACGGGAATTCATCGGCGTGCTGTATACATCAGCCTTGAACAAGGTGCTGATTTTACAAAAATATCAGAAGCAATTAAAAAAGACCCCTACTTCAAAAATGATGAAACACATATTTTTGAAGTGGATGATATATCAAAGTTATTAGATGTGGGGCACGGTGTTTCAATGAGCCGAAAAGGGGTATCCGGCAAAACTCATAATCAAATGTTTGAGTTCAATATGCGGATTAACAACCCGGCGTTAACATCACAAATAATGATCTCGTGTGCAAGGGCATGTATGCGCCAAAAACCCGGGGCTTACACTATGATTGAAGTGCCTGTAGCTAACCTACTTCCCGGTAGTCTGGAAGAAAACGTTCGAAAATTAGTTTAGCTTGTAGCCTAATAACCTGTATAAAGTTGGAAAAATTCCGTACTCGCTTAAAACGGCATCAATTTCTTTTTTGGCTTTCGCTTTCTGAGATTCTGATGTCGTTTTTTTAACGGCTCTAATCAATAAATTTTTAGGCGAATGTGAAAAATCCACAAATTCAAGGATTTGCGCCTCGTAATCATTAAGCTCAAGAAGGTTAGCCCTAACTGCGTCTGTCATAAGGGCTGAAATCCGTTCTTTAACTATACCATGTTTTGTAAAAATTGAAAATTTCTCCGTGTTTATTTGAGAATTAACTTCATGCTGACAGCAAGGAACAGCGAGGATTGACTTTGCGCCCCATTTTATTGCACTATATAGTGCATAATCTGTCGCTGTATCGCATGCGTGAAGGCATATAACCATATCAACTTCACCGCTTGGGGTATAGTCTTTTATGTCACCCGCAATAAATTTTAGGCTGTCATATTTGTATTTTTTTGCGATTAAATTGCAATTGTCAATAACATCTTGCTTTAAGTCTAACCCCACTATCGAAATGTCATATTTGCAAACTTCTTTCAAAAAATAGTATAAAATAAATGTCAAAGAAGACTTTCCGCAGCCGAAATCTATTATATTTAATTTTCCACTCGGATTGCCCTTTATAACATCATTAACGAGTTCTAGAAAGCGATTTATTTGCTTGTATTTATCGTATTTCGCCTTTAATATTTTGCCGTCTTTAGTAAAAATCCCAAGGTCGATTAAAGGCTCAACAATAAAGCTTTCCGGTATAAGATATTGCTTCATTTTGTTATGTTCTAAGCTCTGTACCTCTGCGCTTTTTTGTGCTTTGGTTTTAGTTATTTTAACATCGCCGTCTACCACAAAAATGTTATAATCCATCGACTTTGTTTGAAACATAAGCTTTTTAAATCCGCCGGAAAGGTATGAAACGATAACATCTGTTATATCATCGGTGGAAACGTTTTTATGAAATACCTGCTTGTCGGTAAACTGTTCAAACTGCATCACAATATCGCCCTTAATCTCGACCGGGCGGGCAACCACTTTTTTGTAGACGTAGTTTTTAGCAGGCGAATGAAAAACAAGCTTGATAATGTCAGTTAATTCGATATTTTCAATAAATTCCCTAAATTGCTTCAAGTGATGTTTCCCCTATTCCACTGAGATGCTGCCCTGCAAATAAAGAACTGCATTTCCGGATATTTTAACCCTATCACCATTATCCTCGCAATAAATTGTTCCTCCTCGCTTTGAAAGCTGTTTGGCAATCATCTTTTCCTTGCCTATCCTTTCACTCCAAAAAGGAATGAGCGTACAGTGGGCTGAGCCTGTAACCGGGTCTTCCGGAGACATCGAATCAACATTAGGAGCAAAATATCGAGAAACAAAGTCGCAAGATTCCCCTTTAGCGGTAATTATGACACCAACTGATGCACCGGGAATGTATTTAAGCAACTCTATATTTGGCGTTAAATTTCGAACAACTTCTTCATTTTCGACTAACAGCATTAAATCTCTTGACTGAAATGCCTCCAAAACAGGCACTCCGACAGCTTTTTCCATTTCAAGCGTAACAGCAATAGGATCAGGCGACCGTGAAGGAAAGTCCATTTCATAAAGCTTTCCCTTTTTTGCAACTGTGAGAATTCCACTTTTCGTTTCAAAAGTTATAATCTCGGCTTTTTTGTCTATAAAATTGGAAACTATAAAAGCACTGGCTAAAGTAGCATGACCGCATAAATCAAATTCCATTTCCGGCGTAAACCACCGTAAATCATAATGATTATCTCGCTTAACAACAAATGCAGTTTCAGCAAGGTTATTTTCAGCTGCTATACTTTGCATTAACTTATCGTCTGACCATTCGTTAAGCAAGCAAACGCCTGCTTGATTACCTTTAAATAACTCATCGGTGAACGCATCAACTATGTAATATTTCATGAATATCCCCCTATTTTAACACCACAGCATCTTCACCCAAAAAATTCTCAAGCTCAAACATAAGCGGTTGGCTTGGTGTTATCCAATATTGTTCGTCTACGAGCTGTTTTTCCTTTGTTTCTTCAAAATAGACGATAACAGGTACTCGACCAATTCTACCCGACAATATTTTTGTAATGTCTGATACTGAAGCAACGCTTCCTCTTGAAACTTTAAGCCATAGTTTTTGATTTGAAACAGGCTCTTCTTGTACAGGCGGAGTGTATGTATTGCTTTGAGGCTTATAGTTTGTGCTTTCCTCTTCACCATGAAAAATAATTTCGCCCGCTATAACCTTTGCATCTTCTTCATCTTTAAGGGTAACTCGACCTTTAACGGCTATAACACCATCTGTTTGCAAGCGATTCCCGAAAGATTCATATGTCTTAGGAAATACTATAATCTCGGTTGTTCCATATAGGTCTTCAAGCCCTAAAAATGCCATCGGTTTGTTATCTTTGGTATACTTAACAGATTTTGTCGCAATTATCCCACCGATGCAAACATTGTCACCATCTTTAAATTTACTTTCAAGTTCGACATCTTCATCAGATTGCTTGACAAAATCTTTACTGTTTGCATTAACATGGCTGCTTATAAATTCTTCATATTCTGAGAGAGGATGCCCGCTGACATAAACCCCTAAAACTTCTTTTTCATGCGCAAGAAGCTGTTTTATCGGATATTCCATAAGTTTTGGCAAATTATCTTTGTGGTTAGTATCAGATTCATCGTCATCAAACCCAAACAGGCTTAACTGCCCTTCAATATTTCGTTTTCTTTCGCTTGCAATTCCATTTAAAATATCAACATATGCTGTCATATACTGCATACGATTTCCGCCTAAAGAATCAAATGCACCTGCTTTTATAAGGCTTTCGAGGCAACGTTTGTTAAGATCTTTGCCGCTTAGCCTGCTTATGAAGTCGGTTAAGCTTTTGTAGTTCCCCCCCTGTTCCCGCTCTGACACGATAGTGTGAACAACTGCCCTTCCAACATTTTTAGCAGCAAGGAGCGCAAAACGTATTTTCCCTTTTGAAACGCTGAAGTTTTCAGAGCTTTCATTAATATCCGGAGGCATAATTTCAATGTTCATTTTCCGGCATACGTTTATGTAATCAGCAACTTTATCAGATGAATCCATAACAGAGGTCATTAAAGCTGCCATAAATTCAACAGGATAATGCGTTTTAAGCCATGCCGTTTGATAGCCAATAACAGCGTATGCCGCCGCATGAGACTTATTAAATGCGTACTTAGCAAAATCCGTCATATCTTCGAAAATGCTCTCCGCAACCTCTTTTGGAATACCGTTTTTGATACAACCCGGAACATCATCCCCAAGACCATGAACGAAATTTTTACGTTCCTCATCCATAACATCAGCTTTTTTCTTTGACATAGCACGACGGACAAGGTCGCTTCGACCAAGGCTATACCCTGCTAAATCACGAACAATTTGCATAACTTGCTCTTGATAAACAATACAGCCGTATGTTGACTTTAATATAGGCTCAAGGCTTGGATGCGCATATTTAATTCGTTTTGGGTTGCGCTTGCCTTTAACATACTTGGGAATAAAATCCATAGGTCCGGGGCGGTATAGAGAAATTCCTGCTATAATATCTTCCATATTTTCCGGCTGAAGCTCTTTCATGAACGACTTCATCCCACCGCTTTCAAGTTGGAAAACGCCTTCGGTTTTTGCGGCGGATATCAGTTCATAAACCGCTTTGTCGGTAAAGTCTATGTTGTCAATATCTACTTTTTCAGTATGCGTTCTATTAATTTCATCAACAGCACTTTGTATTACAGTAAGAGTTCGAAGACCTAAAAAGTCCATCTTTAAAAGCCCAAGCTCTTCAAGATTGCCCATAGTAACCTGTGTTGTTATAACGCCGTCATTCAAGTTAAGCGGAACATATTCCGTAACAGGCTGGTCGCAAATAACAACACCTGCGGCATGTGTTGATGCATGTCTCGGCAGCCCTTCAAGCTTAAGTGACATATCAATAAGCGTTTGAGTTTCATCTTCGCTATCATAAGCATCTGAAAGCTCCGGATTCATTTCAAGTGCCTTTTTGATATTCATGCCGATTTCAACAGGAACCATCTTAGCTATGCGGTCAACTGCTGAATAAGGCATTGCAAGAGCACGTCCTACATCACGTATAGCCGCCTTTGCCGCCATAGTACCAAACGTTATAATTTGAGCAACATGATCAACGCCATATTTTTCCACTACATAATCAATAACCTCTTGCCGCCTTACATAACAAAAATCAATGTCAATATCGGGCATTGTTACACGTTCAGGGTTCAAAAACCGCTCGAAAATTAAATTATACTTTATAGGGTCGATATTCGTAATTCCCAAACAATAAGCAATGATACTACCCGCCGCTGAACCCCTTCCGGGACCGACACTTATTCCATTATCTCTTGCGTATTTTATAAAATCCCAAGTTATTAGAAAGTAGTCGATAAAACCCATCTGGCTTATAACATCTATTTCAAATGCAAGGCGTGCCTCGACATCCGATAATGAATCAAGATGTTTATATCTTTCTTCAAGCCCTTCACGGCAAAGCTTTTCAAAATATTCAAGTGCCGTATAACCTTCCGGCACACTATACCTAGGCATTTTGTATTCATTAAATACTATTTCAACATTGCAGCGCTCAGCTATCTTAACAGTATTTTCAAGAGCTTCCGGCACATCAGGAAAAAGCTCATACATCTCTTCCGGAGATTTAAGGTAAAAGCTGTCTCCGCTGAATTTCATTCTATCCGTATCATTAATTGTTTTTGCAGTTTGAATACAAAGCAAAACATCATGTGCTTGAGCATCTGTTGAGTAAACATAATGTGAATCATTTGCACAAACGAGGGGTATGCCTGTTTCTTTGCTTATTTGTATCAACTGTGGGTTAATAGTTTTCTGCTCGGACATTCCGTGGTCTTGCAGTTCCAAATAAAAATTGCCTCTGCCAAATATTTCATCATATGTTACTGCCATTTCTAATGCCCTAGCGTATGAAACATCAAGAAGCGGCTTTGCTACAGGTCCTGCAAGGCAAGCACTTAACGCAATTATCCCTTTGCTGTGCTTACGCAGTAATTCAATATCAACCCTTGGTTTATAATAAAATCCTTCTGTGAAGCCGTATGAAACAAGCTTCATAAGGTTTTGAAGCCCTTCTTCATTTTCGGCCAAAAGAACTAAGTGATAATGAAAGTTATCCTTGCTGTTTTCTTTGTTTAGCCTAGATCCTGAAGCGGCATAAACTTCACAACCGATAATAGGTTTAACACCGATGGCTTTCGCTTTTTTGTAAAAGTCAATAACCCCATACATAACACCATGGTCTGTTATAGCAAGTGAATCCATACCAAGTTCTTTTGCACGTGTTAAAAGTTCTGAAATTTTAGCCGAACCATCAAGCAGACTGTATTCAGTATGGACATGAAGATGAACGAACTGTTTTTCTGACATTTTTGTACCTCTTTATCTATAAAATCTCTCGCAGCACTTCAAGCAATAAGTTATTATCTTCTTGGCTTAAAATGCAAATACGAATAAAGCTGTCGTCTAAATACGGAAACCCTGATGCATCACGAATAAGCAATTTCTTTTTTATCATCTCAGAAAAAATATATGATGACTTGATTTCAAGATTTTTTATTTTGATCAAAATAAAGTTCGACTTGCTTTCATAAGGATGCAAAAATTCAAATGTTTTAAGCTCTTTAAGAAGCCTTTTTCTTTCCGATGATATAAACTTTTTAGTGCCGTTTACAAATTTTGCATCTGAAAACATTTCAATCCCTGCGGCAACGCTTAAACTTCCAACAGACCATAAGTCCCTCTTTGAATTCACTTTTTTTCTAATTTCAGAATTGGAGCACATAGCATAACCAAGCCTAAGCCCCGGCACAGAAAAGAATTTTGATGTGCCTCGGATAACAAAAAGGTTATCATAATCTTTTGTAAGCCCTGAAGCAGATATGTTTTCGCCTTCATCTGGAAATTCCGCATATGTTTCATCTATCATAACAAAAATATCTTTTTTCTTGCAACGAATTAAGATTTTCTCCAGTTCATTTTCATTTAAAGCTGTCCCGGTTGGATTATTTGGGTTGCATATAACAAGCAAACCAGTGTCTTTATCAAGCTTTTCAAATAATTTTTCAGTATCAAGCTTAAAATCATCCTTTTCTAAAAGAGGAAACAGCAAAATCTCTCCCCCAAATTTTTTAATTTCCCGCTCATATTCAGAATAGGCAGGGGAAATTATTGCCGCCTTTTCCGGCTTGACTGCACGAATGAAAGCAGAAATAAGCTCTGTCGAACCGTTTCCAACCATTATATATTCCTGATTAACGCCTGTATATTTTGAAATACTTTCTCGAAGAAGTTCATGTTCTTCATCTGGATATTGTGACACAGAATCTATATTTTCAATAATAGCCTTTTTAACGCTTTCCGGAATGCCCATTGGATTAATGTTGCCGCTAAAGTCCCTTATTTCAGATTTATTAATTCCGAACAATCTCTCGATTTCGTCTAAGTTACCGCCATGTATCAATTGCATTTACAAATCAATCTCCTTTAAATTTCACAATCATATTATAGTTTTAATCCTCGAAAATTGCAAGGACAATGGTGCATAATCTGCTTTCGTTAGGTTTTTGTTTTATTTGCCGAAGATTGGCTTTAAATGAAAACGCCGCAAAGCCAAAGCTTTTGTAAGTTTTTATCTAGAGACAAGATTTGGTGAATGGGGCGAAAAGATGGCGGAATGAGGTTATGCACCGTTGCCCAAGGACAACCTATATTATAATTATTGTATAAAACCACTAGACCATGTCAATAATCTCCATACAAAATAAAAGCATCCCCGACTGTTCGGGTATGTGCTTGAGGTGTCGTATATGTTAATAAAAATCAAAGATCAAATAATTAAGGACAAAAAAATAATAATTGCATCAATTATTGCAGGGTTTGTATTTACTGCTAGTGTTGCCCTTATAACATTTATGTATTCTGAGAGGATACAAGGCGGTATAGCTGACAGCGTTCTCCGTTTTCATGTGCGGGCGAGCAGTGATTCTTTTGAAGATCAGCTTTTAAAAATGGAGGTCAAAAATGCCGTTTTAGACAGCTTATACGGAGGTTTGCCACATGCAGAGACAAGAGAAGCGGCGATAGCATACGTTGCGAAAAATATTGTCAAAATAACCGAAGCTGCTGAGGAAGCGATAAGTAGCAGGGGACTTAATTATCCTGTTATAGCGTATATGACAACAGACTTTTTCCCAACAATGACATATGGTGATATAACCCTTCCACCGGGGTTTTATGATACATTGCGCATTGATATTGGAGAAGGCTTAGGCGAAAATTGGTGGTGCGTCATGTTCCCTCCGTTATGTTATGTTGATTTAAGCGTAGCCGAATTGCCGCAAAATGAAAGAGATGCGCTAAGACATGTATTAACAAGCAGTGAATACGAAGTAATATCAGGCAGTATTGATGACATTACTGTTAGATTTAGAGTGGTTGAATGGTGGCAAAACCGCAGATCGGGCGATTCCGGATCGACAGTTGCTGTTAGAGATTAGCCAATGCATGCTATGACATAGAAATACCGAACATACTGAAAAATATAATCATAACTACTCCATGAGCAATCATTGCAGATGTTATATCACGTTTGCGCTGCAATAGTGCAAACGGAAGTCCAAACACTAAAGTCAATATGACAGTTGATATTATCCCCGCTATGATACCTTGTTCAATAAACATGCTTGGTGTATGCGGCAGTACATGGGGAATAACCATCATGAACCACACCGTAAAACGCTGCCATTTGGTAGTCAGTTTACCTCCTATGAAGTGCAAACATGCTGCAAATATAAATGCTCTAAACGCCATTTCTTCATATATGCCGGGGTTAAGCGGTACAATGAAGTTAATTAGTGCGAAATGGGGAGAGGGCTGGTCACTGTTTAAGAAAATATTGATAATTCCCCATGTTATACCAACCGCCAAGCCCAGTGCAATGGTAATCGCAATAGATTTAACTGATTTATTTTTTATCAATACAATGGTATTTTCCGGATAATGATTTGAAATACTGAAAAATGCCATTGCACTTAAAAAAGTCACAATGGGTATGCGCACCGCTAAGAACGCACTAAGCCCTGCTATGCTTACAAATGGGGCAAACATCAACAATCCAAATACAAGCGAAATGATAATCTGATTTTTTGAGGGCAGCTTATATTTTATGAGCATGAAAACAGAAAGGACAAAAATACAAGCTGAAAGTATCAGCCACATGCTCGCTGTGGCAGTATCGGCTACTCGTAAGTTAAATCCGGCTACCATCACAAATAAAACAAAATAGATGGCGAATATAGCCCATATTTTTATTGTCCCGTTTTTATGTACCATTTTTTTCCTCCATATTTATCGCTCATTCGGCAGTTACTTGATTTATATTTTTTGCAATAATCTCCCAAAATTGTGTTATGTAAAATGCGACGAGAGATAATCCATATACATAAACTACAACACATATCCATAAACAACTTCTTCCGGCGAAAGCACACCAAAAAATCGAGCCAAATACAATGTATTCACCGTTGCGTTGAACATACTTAACACGCAAAGCAATTTATGGTGCGGTATATAAACTTCAGGGCAATTACCCTTGCAGTGCAATGTACCGTGTTGTACATTGTATTGCAAGGGTAGGCGTTTAAAACACTACATCCTTTTACGATAAACCGAAACCATAGAAACCATAACAACAACTAAAACAACCAAAACGCTGATAGCTCTTATATCTCTAAGGGCTATTAATATCGCAACCGCACCACAAAGGGCACTTAAGCCGTATAACAAAATAACTGTACTTCTGTGAGAAAGCCCGGCATCTATAAGTCTATGATGTAAATGCCCCCTATCTGCTTGCATAATGGGTTTGCCTTGAATATACCTGCGAATCATCGCAAAAAGTGTATCAAAAATAGGTAAGGCTAAAACGAGAACCGCAATAACAACTGAAAATAACGCATAGCTTTTAAAAACCCCCATAATAGAAGTAGTTGCAAGCGCAAACCCTAAAAACAACGCACCGGTATCACCCATTATTATTTCAGATGGGCTGAAATTTCTAGGCAAAAACCCAAGACAACTTCCGGCTAAAGCGGCTGTAAGGACTACAGCTGATGGATTTACTGCCATAATACACAATATAACAAGGCATATTGCACAAATACTTGAAACACCTGCCGCCAGCCCATCAACACCATCAATTAAGTTAACGGCATTTGTTATCCCTACAATCCAAATGAAAGTTAGAACTATGCTGACAACATTTAAGTCGCTTGCGAAAAAATCAAAAGGCAAAAAGTCAAGAGACATACGAGTCCCTGTAAATACAACAATAAGAGCAGCTACCATTTGAACTACAAGTTTTGTTTTTGATTTTAACTGATATATGTCATCAAGAATCCCAAGAACTACAATAATTACAGCACCTATCGCAAAGCCAAGAAACTGTATACTGCGGACTTCATTTACAAAAAGTGCCATAACAGCCATAGCGGCAGCAAATCCAAAAACTATAGCAAGCCCACCCATTCTCGGGACAGGTTCTTTGTGTAAGCTACGCCTTTTAGGGTAATCTATCGCTCCCCATCTTTCCGCTACCGATTTAACATATGGTGCTGTAAAAATCGCCACGCCAAACGCCGTTGCGAATGCTGATATATATAAAAGCCAATTCTGACCTTCCATTCTATTTGCCCCTAACCTTCCAACATTTTAATGCGATTTAAATGACGTTCCTCATCTGAAAATTCCGTACAAATAAACGCATTAACAATTTCAAGCGCAAGCCCTGACCCAATCACTCTTGAACCAAGTGCCAAAACGTTCGCATCATTATGAAGCCGTGTCATTTTAGCAGAAAAAACATCATGACAAAGAGCCGCTCGGATTCCTTTAACTTTATTTGCGGCAATCGAAATGCCTATGCCTGTCCCACAAATGATAATACCTTTTTCACATTCACCTTTTTGAACAACATCTGCAACTTTTTTCCCATAAATAGGATAATCCACAGACTCGTCATTATATGTTCCAAAATCTTTATATTCAACATCTATCTTTTTAAGGAACTTCATTATTTCCTGTTTTAACGAAATCCCTGCATGATCTGAACCAATTGCAATCAATTTAAACCCTCCGCACCTTTTAACAGCCTGTCTGCAATAAAAGTTATAAGTTCTTTAAGTTCCGCAGCACAGACCGTGTAATGATTTATATCCCCACCGAATGGGTCATGTATATCCTTATCATGCCCAGAGTATTCACCAATTGTGAAAGCCTTATTAACTCCGTAAGATAACATAGTTTCAATAAACTCTTTATGACTTTTAGTCATCGTAAATATAAAGTCAGCTTCATCAATATCGGTAAAGGCTATTCTTTTTGCTGTATGGCTGCTTATGTCAATGCCCATATTGTTCATTACTAAAGCGGCATTTTTAGAAACGCTTTCGCCTTGTAATGCATATATCCCTCGTGAAGACACTTTAATATCCATCTCATTTTTTGAAAAAATATCTCTGGCTATAGCTTCTGCCATTGGACTCCGGCATGTATTGCCCGAACATAAAAACAGCACATGCTTCATTAACCCGCACCTCCAAAAATGCACCTTGCTTTACCGATTTACATTAGGCAGCAGTACACACCCTAGGTTATGTACCATTGCCACTTCATTATGTGTAGATTCTACACTATAATCTATAAAATGTCTATAATTTTATGCAAGCCTTGACATTAACCGATGCTTTTGCTATTGCGAATAGGTTTTTTTTGATGTAAAATGAAAGCAATTTAGAATCGAATTATAGGGGGAGCTAACGATATGTTGAAAAAAGTTACAGCGATACTTTTATCAGTTGCAATATTATCTAGTCTGGGGTCAACCACTATAACAGCTAACAGCTATGGACATACAGCAGAAATAGAAAGAGCTTTCGGCTTAAGAAATGGCGAGGAGGTTGACCTGTCGATAGACAGGCGAAACCCGACTGAAATACACAGGCTAGAAGGAATAACTTTTGTTTTGTCACCTTCTCTGGTCGTGGACACAATTTATATCCGAATCAGTAGTAGCAACGGAACAGTTTTTAGTGCTAGCTTTGTTGTTGGAGACCGCAGCTTTTTAACATTAATAGATTGGCACATAGGTCAAGCTCAAATCCCTAAAAATGAAACGTTATCTATAATGGTCTCTAGAGTATTCAGTGATAGTTGGCGCGATCTATATGACTTAAGTGTTATCGAGGTATATTATGTTAGAATAATTGATCCTGCTCAAGTAGTTGATCGTCCAGTTATTGATCGTGAATCACCAATCATTAACAATAATCTGCCGTTGAAAGAAACTATTACTATTTTATCTCCCGCACAGTCTGATTACTATACCGGGTTTTATGTCAATCATACCGGCATCGGAAATAGCCTATGGCCTTTCTTTTTTATGGATAACAGCTCACCCTACGGCTTAGCAAGCATTCAGCTTGTTCTACCGGGATTCAGTGGGAATCCTCCAACTGATAGAACATCGTCAACACCAACAGCAGACTTAGCAAGAAGCATTGTTGTTTCTGATTTTGAAATTACGATAAATGGTGAATTAGTGCAAAATCGCATACATCAACCGAATGATTTAGCTCCCGGCAGTTACTTGGCTCGCATAGGTGGAGTTAGGTTCGGTCCTGTAAGCCACTCTACTTTGAGCATTGTTATATGTGAAGTATTTCCAGGTGATACAATCCATATAAAAATACCGGCGGGTACATTGAGTTTGCCGGGCACAAATATGAGAAACACTTTAACTGAATTTACATTTAACGTAATTGAACAAGAAGAAGCGTTTAGAAGATACCATCAATACTTCAGAAATGGTGAGCGCTACCCCGCTATTCGTCCGACACCTATTGATGAATATGGTCTTACGCCGCCAATTGCGTCAACAATAATATTTCGTCAATTCCCTGATGTACCTCAAAATCATTGGGCATATTCTGGGATCAGTGAATTAGTAGGCAGGGAAATCTTAAGAGGTTATCCTGACGGAACATTTCAGCCAAATAACCTCGTAAGTCGCAACGAATTTGCAGTGATGATGACTCGAGCAATTAATATCTCGCCTGCAACAAATACATCTCAAACGTTTGAAGATGTTGCATCCGACAACTGGGCGTTTTCCTATGTTGAAGCAGCAAGAAGGTATCTGACAGGGTATGAACTCAACGGCATCTACTTTTTTAAAGGAACCGAAAATGCCTTACGTGAAGATATGGCAGCTGCATTGGTGAAAGCATTAAGGCTTGAAAATCAAATAGTCAACTTGGACGACTTAAAATATACCTTTAGCGACTATAGCAGCATTTCGCCTAATATGAAAAGATATGTGCTTATTGCTTATAAAAATGATTTAATCAGCGGTTATCCGGATGGAACATTTGGGGCTAGGCAACCTATCACAAGAGCCGAAGCTGCATCGCTGCTGATTCGGGTTATTAATTCCGATTCGATGCAAAGAGTAACGTTTGAATAACTTAGGAGTGATTCTTTTGGACAAAGCCTTTGAAGTAGGCAAACTTCCTGTTGATATACTATCAGAAATTATTGCATCTTTTGATTCCCTCAAAAAACGAGATGATGTATTAGTAAGACCTAAGGTGGGAGAAGACTGTGCAGCCATTTCGTTTTCTGATGAAATTTGTCTGTTATCAACCGACCCAATAACCGCCGCAGATAAAGATTCCGGCTACTTTGCGGTACACATAAATGCAAATGATATAGCAGCATCCGGCGGAGAGCCTGTAGGGGTTTTAGTCACGGCACTTTTGCCTGTTGGTACGACCAAGAAAGATTTAAAGGACATAACCTCCGGGATTTACCGTGCGGCTGATGAAATAGGGATAGAAGTTTTGGGAGGGCATACAGAAGTAACAGATGCCGTTAACAAGCCAATATTATCTGTCGCAATAGCCGGAAAAGCCCCAAAAAACGGATTTATTAGCACAAGCGGCGCACAAATCGGGGATGATGTTATCATAACTAAACTTGCGGCTTTGGAAGGCACAGCTTTGATAGCAGATAGCCATTATGACGAAATATTAGAAAAATTTGGAGCTGAGCTAGCTGATAAAGCGGTGAACTTTAAAAATCTTCTGTCGGTTATTAAAGATGCAAAAATTGCTATGCAAAACGGAGCAAATTCTATGCATGACATCACGGAAGGCGGCGTTTTAGGTGCTTGCTATGAAGTCGCCGAAGCGGCGGGACTTGGAATTGAAGTTCATCTGGAAAAAGTTCCTCTTGCTGATGAAAGCAAAAAAATATGTGAACATTTTGGTGCTGACCCTTATTATCTAATTTCAAGCGGCGCACTGCTCATCACAACGAAAAATGGCGAAAAAATTGTCGCTGAGCTTAAAAAACAAGGTATTGGCGGAGCGGTTATTGGAAAAATTATCGATAAAGATAAGAGATATTACAAGAATGGTGAAAGTTTTGTCTTAGAACCGCCTAAAGCTGACGAGATTTATCGGATAATTTAGAAATCAAATATTTACAGTAAAAAATATTAGAGTGCAAGGGCGGCAAAACCGGCTTTGCACTCTTTTTTTAAATTTTCAAGAAAATCTATAAAAACTTTAAAATTTCTATTGACCGATTCGGTTTATTATGCTATATTCGTATTAACCGATTCGGTTAAGGATTAAAGCAGGGGGATTACACATGGAAAAATTCTTAAATATATCAAAGGAAAAACAAGATCAAATAATTGAGGCAGGACTTAAAGCCTTTGGGCAAAACGGCTATAAAAAGGCTTCAATCAGCGATATTGCCGCTTCCGCAGGAATATCAAAAGCAATGATTTTTTACTATTTCAACAGCAAAAAAGAATTATATCTTTACTTGGCAGATTTATGCTGCGGCATAGTTATAAATAAAGTAAAAGAGCATTTCGACAGTTCTGTAAATGATTTCTTTGATAGACTTAAAATGACATCAGAAATTAAAATGGAGGCCTTGAAGAAATACCACGGTTCGTTTTCATTTTTAGAAAGCATGTACAAAGAAAAAGATGAAGAAGTCCAAGACGGCTTAAAAAACTTAATGTCAGGAATACAAGAAACCGCAGAAAGTTTAGCATTTTACGAGGTTGACCTTTCAAAGTTTAAAGACGGCGTTGATTCGCAGCTAGCTCTCAAATTTCTTCTTCTTGCAGCACAAGGTTTTATACATGAACTGCCGTCGGATTATGAATTTGAAGTTATCGATAAATTCATTGAAGATTATTATGCATGGCTTGATATTATGAAGAATAATTTTTATAAAGAGGAGTATCTATAGAGCTCTATAAAGACGCCAATCAAGAGTTAAAAAATAAATTTTTGTCATTGCGGGCTTGACCCGCAATCTTGTAAGCACATTGAATTGATGAGATTGCGGGTCAAGCCCGCAATGACAGTGATTCTATTCAATCCTTGATTCGCGTTAAAGATCAATTTATATAATTAGGGAGGAATTGCAATGACAAAGAAAATCGGTTCTGAAACAGTCAAGATTAATAACTTAACTAAAAGATTTGGGAGCTTTACAGCTTTAAACGGTGTTAATCTAACAATTACAGAAGGTGAGGTTTTTGGGCTTATTGGTCCTAACGGAGCAGGCAAAACAACTACAATTCGCACGCTTCTTGGAATACTTCAAGCCACATCCGGCAATGCGTCTGTCTTTGGTATGGATGCATGGAAAGATGCTGTTGAAATTCATAAAAGAATTGCATACGTCCCGGGCGATGTTAACCTTTGGCCAAACTTAACCGGTGGAGAAGTTATTGACCTTTTCTTGGGGTTAAGAGGCAAACATGAAAAAATTCGCCGTGATAAACTATTAAAAGCATTTGATTTAGACCCGACAAAAAAATGCCGCACTTACTCAAAAGGTAATCGTCAAAAAGTTGCTTTAATAGCTGCATTTGCATCAGACGCAGATTTATTTATTTTAGATGAACCAACGAGCGGACTCGACCCACTCATGGAGCGTATTTTCCAAGAATGTGTGCTTGAACAAAAAAATAAAGGCAAGGGTGTGCTTCTTTCAAGCCATATATTATCAGAGGTAGAGCGGCTTTGCGACAGAGTTGGCATAATTAGGGAAGGTAAAATAGTTGAAACAGGAACACTTGACGAACTCCGTCATCTTACCCGCATTACGATGAGCATAGAAACGGAAAGACCTATTACGGATATTGCGCAAATAGCCGGCATCCATGATTTAATGGAAGATCAAGGCATAGTATCATTCCAAGTGGATGCGGACGAAATGGCAAACGTTGTTTCACATATAGCAAGGTTTAAAGTCAAAAAAATTGAGAGCAATCCGCCGAAATTAGAAGATTTATTTATGAGGCATTATGATATAAACGGAGGTGCTTAATAATGAGAGGATCATTCGATAATTCTTTAAACCTCACCAAACTGATAATAAAGCGCGAGCGGCTTATGACACCGCTTTGGATAATAATGCTCGTGCTGTTTTCAGTAGGCATCGCTGTAGGAATGGGAGATATGTTCCCTGCTGAGGCAAGGCAGGCACTGGCTGAAACACTTAACAATCCTGCTATGGTTGCGATGATGGGACCGATTTTCGGAGCTGATAACTTTACAATCGGAGCAATGTACGGCACTTTGATGATGCTTTGGATTGTTATGACCGTTGCAGTTATGAACATCTTTTTCATAGTACGGCATACACGTGCTGACGAAGAACGAGGACGAGTTGAAGTAATACGTTCACTTCCGACAGGTCGCATTGCAAACCTCAACGCCGCAGTAATTTCAGCGGTTGCTATAAATGCAGTATTGGGTCTACTCACATCCTTTTGTCTCTATATAATTAATGTTGAGACTATAGACTTGGCAGGGTCGCTTTTAAGCGGTGCAGCTGTGTTTGCTTCCGGTCTTTTATTTGCAGCAATTGCCGCAGTGTTTTCACAGCTGTCCGCTAGTTCAAGAGGCGCAGTTGGCTACTCATTTTTAGCACTTGGCGTTTTCTATATGATGCGTGCTGCAGGCGATATAAATGCTGAAATTCTCTCGCTTTTAAGCCCACTTGGACTTGTCCAGCGTTCGCAGTTCTTTATTGAAAATAATTGGCTGCCCACAATAGTAATACTAATACAGGCAGCAGCTGTTTTCGCCATAGCATATACGCTAAACGCTAAGCGGGATTTAGGCCAAGGCATTTTGCCTGCAAGACCAGGGAGAAGTGAAGCATCTAAAATGATGAGGTCGCAGTTCGGGCTTTCATTCAGGCTCGTTAAAAATACTTTGATCACATGGCTTATTGTTATGTTTTTGTTAGGCGCATCTTACGGTTCAATTATGGGCGATATTGACACCTTTGTTTCAGAAAGCGAATTTTATCAAGCACTCATTGGGGCAGTCGAAGGCTTTTCAACAGCGGAAATGTTTACATCAATGGTAAATTCCATTATGGCACTTATGGCTATGATTCCACTTCTAATTATCGCACTGAAACTTAGAAGTGAAGAAAAAGAACATCGTGCTGAGGTTGTGCTTTCCGGAGTAGTCCCACGCATTAACCATTTAGCAGGATACGCAATCCTTGCCTTTATTGCAAGTTTATTGCTCCAACTTGCTACGGCACTAGGCCTGTTTTTAGCAATTGAAGCCGTTTTGCCGGGCGGGACAACATTAGGATTTTTACTCAGGGCGAACTTAGTATATCTACCTGCTCTTTGGGTAAAAATTGGTATTGCGATCCTTTTAACCGGGCTATTGCCAAAAATAACAAGTGTTGTCTGGGGATATTTTGCATTTTCGTTCTTTACTGTATTTCTGGGACGAATACTCAACCTACCTAATTGGATTGCAAATTTAAGTCCGTTTGCGTTTATTCCGGAGCTGCCGGTTGATAGCATAAACTATGCACCGCTTACTGTTCTTACGGTTATTGCTGTTGTATTAACGGCTGCCGGGCTTGTGTTTTATCGCAAACGGGATATGGATTATTAGAATAATAAAGATTTGTGAATCAAAGAACGAATTGACACTGTGCGCATAATGTGATATTATTTTGATAAAAATACAGTTATAACGCCAATCAAGAGTTAAAAAATAAACTTTTATCATTGCGGGCTTGACCCGCAATCTCAGTAATTCTATTCAACCCTTGATTTGCGTTTATAGTTTTGTAATGAGCGTAAAAACCCGAACACGAAAGGAGCGGCAATTATGCCAGTTAGCACAGGCACAAACACCAATATCAATATCCGCGTAGATAGTGACGTAAAACAAAGGGCGCAAGAGGTTTTTTCAGCTTTGGGGTTAGATATGACTTCTGCGGTAAATATCTTTTTAAGGCAAGCCATCAGAAAAAACGGAATACCCTTTGAGCTAATTAATGAAAAGAAAAGGTACAATCTGCCCCAGTTTGGATGCTTGAAGGATAAAATAAAAGAAACGGACGACCATGATTGGTTTGAGCCTTTAGAAGATTTTAAGGAGTATATGTAATGGGCATAATATTAGATACCCACGTAGCAATATGGTTTTTTGAGGGCGATAAAAGGCTATCCAAGTCAGCTATAGATGCCATTTGCGACCTTGATAATATGATTTATGTAAGCATTGCTTCTGTATGGGAGGTTTCGATAAAATTAAGCACAGGCAAATTAAAATTTGACGGTGGCATCGAAAATTTTATCGAAACTATTTACAAAAATGAGTTTGAATTGCTTGGCATATCACCGAGGCACACTAAAACGATTGCCGAATTACCTTTTATTCATCGTGATCCTTTTGACCGTATGCTTGTTGCACAAGCTATAGCAGAGGATATGGCTATTTTGACTGTTGATGAAAATATTGCAAGGTACGAAATTAAGTCAATGTGGTAGTGAACAGAACAACATTAGTGACGACCGACAAGCAGCAGTTCGTAAACTCTCAAAATTTTTTATACAAAAAAGAGCAGGGCATTTCAATACTCTGCTCTTTCATTTTTTTCTTTACAGTCATAGAATTTCTTAATGACATTGAGCTAACGTTTTCTTAAAGAGAGCTTTCGCCAAAACATATAGATTGCTAAAAACCATCCCGCTGTTGAAAAATAACGCATCGAATAAATCAAAAATGTCGCAAAAGCTCCGTGTTGGAACATCACAAATAGTGTATAATAAACAATAAGTGCATTGAGAACAAAAAATATGAGAGAGCTGATCCACACTATTTTTTCATTTTTCACCTTTGCAAGTTTCGTAATTATAATATAATACAAAAAAGTTGAAAAAACGGACCTAATTAACAGATAAATTGCAGTCTCCCAATGCAGCATATTATCAAAAAAACCGCCTACCTCAAAAACTACAATCTCGTCCATAATTATACGCCCCCTCAAAACGTCAACAAATTTGAATTGTGATATCACTATTTAAGCTTATCATCTCATCTATATTTTGTCAAGAATAATTATCCAATTTTTCGAAATTATTTTAAACTATTAGATAAAATTTGCCAAAATATCATACTAAAAGTGCAAAAATAATCTCTGCTATTTTTAATTTGAATTGTTATATTTTTGTTGATCGGGTTGTTGGGTAAGACGCAAATGTCAAACAAACCCCGCTTACATCCCATGATGGAACGCAAGCGGGGCTTGTGCAATTTTATAACATCTAATCGCAACTAGAACATTCATTGAGCCTACTTTCTCAAAACACCTAAAGTAACAGCTTCGCCGTTAATATTCCAATCTTTGACAAACCCATCAGCGGAATTTCCTTTGATTGTATCGGCAAGAACTTCGGCGCATATAAGCTCGTTATTTCGCTTGATAACTTCGCTTATTTTATCATTGCCTTTATGAGAAACCTCAATACGGTCAAGAACTTCAAATCCGGCTTCTTTACGCATTGTTTGAACTTTACTTATAATCTCACGCACAAAACCTTCTTCGATAAGCTCTTCTGTTAAAACTGTGTCTAGAACGACAGTTATTCCTTTATCCGTCTCAACGGCAAAACCTTCTGAGTTTAGGGATTCTATCAAAACATCATCTTTTGTAAGAACTGCCTCTTCACCGCCAAAATTAAATGTTACATCACCAACATTAAACTTATCCATAAGCTCATTACCGTTCGCCTCGTTAAGAGCCTGCGAAATTTTCGACAAAAGCTTGCCATATTTCGGACCTAAAGTTTTAAGCTGCGGCTTAAATTTATATGTTGTAAATGACGATGAATCGTCAGTGAACACAATTTCTTTTACGTTAAGCTCATCCGCAATTATTTCAACATACGATTCGCTAAGAGGCTTTTTGTCACTACAAACAAACATCTTACCAATTGGCTGACGATTTTTAATAACTGCGCTGTTTCTTGCCGCACGCCCAAGAACTACTATTTCAAGAACTTCATCCATACTTTTTTCCAGGGATTTATCTACGAAACTTTCATTATACTCCGGAAAGTTGCATAAATGAACGCTTTCCAATGCATTTTTATCGACCGATTTAACAAGATTTTTGTACATTTCCTCAGTCATAAACGGTACAAAAGGAGCACAAAGCTTTGAAAGAGTTGTCAAAACCGTATACAGTGTCATGTATGCATTAATTTTATACTGCGGCATATCCTTAGCCCAGAAACGCTCACGGCTTCGGCGCACATACCAATTGCTTAATTCATCAACGAAATCATTGATTGCCCTTGACGGCTCTGTCAATTTATACTCGTCAAGGCTGTTATCAACGTATTTAACAAGCGTGTTAAGCTTTGAAAGAATCCATTTGTCGATTGTATCAAGCTTATCATATTCGAGCTTGTAGTCTGCCGGATTAAAGCCGTCTATGTTAGCATAAAGCACAAAAAATGCATACGTATTCCAAAGCGTTCCCATAAACTTACGCTGCCCTTCGCTTACCGCTTCATCATAAAAACGGCTAGGAAGCCACGGCGCAGAGTTTGAGAAGAAATACCATCTAACAGCATCTGCCCCTTGTTTATTAAGCGCATCCCAAGGATCAACAACGTTTCCAATATGTTTTGACATCTTCTTGCCATCTTTGTCTGTAACATGACCAAGAACTATAACGTTTTTGTATGGTGATTTTTCAAAAAGAAGAGTCGAAATCGCAATAAGCGTATAAAACCATCCTCTCGTTTGGTCTATTGCCTCAGAAATAAAATCCGCCGGAAAGTTTTGCTCGAAAATTTCCTTATTTTCAAACGGATAATGCCATTGTGCAAAAGGCATAGCCCCTGAATCATACCAACAATCAATAACTTCCGGAACACGATTCATTTTGCCGCCGCATTTTTCACAGTTTAACAGAACCTTGTCGATATAAGGTCTGTGAAGCTCAATATCATCAGGGACGTTATCACCCAGCGATTTAAGCTCTTCAATGCTTCCTACAGCGCATCTGTGTCCGCATCCGCACTCCCAAATCGGCAGAGGAGTCCCCCAATATCTTTCACGGCTTAAACCCCAGTCTATAACGTTTTCAAGGAAGTTTCCAAAACGCCCTTCTTTGATATTATCGGGCAGCCAATTCACAGTATTATTGTTAGCAGTAAGCTTATCTCGAACAGCTGTCATCTTAATAAACCAAGATTCACGAGCATAATAAATAAGCGGGGAGTGACATCTCCAACAGTGAGGATAGCTATGCTCATAATCTTCAGCTTTGAAAAGCGTTCCTTGAGCCCTCATATCCTCAATGATTATCGGGTCGGCATCTTTTACAAAAATGCCTGCATATTTTACAGCTTCTTTAACGAAATTGCCTTGTTCATCAACAAGATTAACAAGTGGCAATCCATATTTTTTACCAATTCTGTTATCATCTTCACCAAAAGCAGGGGCGATGTGAACAATACCCGTACCGTCCGTCAAAGTAACATAATCATCACAAACAATATACCAAGCTTTTTCAGAAGGGCTTACAAAGTTAAATAGCGGTACGTATTCTATATGTTCAAGCTCTGTGCCTTTAACTTTCTCAATAACTTCATATTTTCCTTCGCCTAACACTTTGTCAAGTAAAGCTTCAGCCAAGATATAGATATTTCCATCTTGCTGCACTTTTGCGTATGTTTCCTTTGCATTTACAGCAAGCCCCACATTTGACGGCAACGTCCAAGGTGTGGTTGTCCATGCAAGAAAATAGCCGTTTTCAATGTCCTTGATTTTAAACTTTGCAATGGCGGACACTTCTTTAACATCTTTATATCCTTGAGCAAGCTCATGACTTGAAAGCGCAGTACCGCATCGAGGGCAGTAAGGCACTGTTTTATAGCCTTTATACAAAAGCCCTTGATCCCAAATATTTTTAAGCGACCACCAAACTGATTCAATGTATTCATTTTTATAGGTTACATACGGATCATCCATATCAACCCAATAACCAACACGATCGCTCATTTCACGCCAAGCTGTCTCATATTTCCAAACGCTTTCTTTGCATTGCTTTATAAAAGGCTCGACACCGTATTTTTCGATTTCAGGTTTACCGCTTATCCCAAGGGCTTTTTCCACCTCAAGCTCAACAGGAAGACCATGCGTGTCCCATCCGGCTTTTCGCAATATGTGATATCCCTTCATAGCTTTATAACGTGGAATAATATCTTTTACTGCTCTTGTGATAACATGCCCTATATGCGGCTTACCATTTGCTGTCGGAGGACCATCATAAAAAGTAAAAACCGGTCCGCCTTCACGTTGGTTAATGCTTTTTTCAAATATTTCATTTTCCTTCCAAAATTTAAGAGTCTCAAGCTCTCTTTCTGCGAATTTTAAATCTGCGTTTACTTTTTCAAACATAAACTTGCTCCTCCAAAAGATAAGTAATTGTGCTATCATACAGGGTTGTTTAATCTCTGGCAAGTATTACAAAAAGCAGCCCCGATGATAAGCTTATATTAGCTGTTTTATTAACTATTACGTTAGATATAGAAAATGAAATACCAGACCCTGCTTTAAGCGTCTTGTTAGAAAGCGGATATTTAACTCCGGTAATCGTTACATCTACAACTTCTGTGGTCAATGGGATAAGTGAAATTATATCTCCCGGCTTGCCGTTTATTGAAATTTCTTTATTGATTAGAACAATCTCACTATGCTCGTCCACAAGTCGCGCTGTAACTCTGTTTTCAAGTGCATACATCAAAATATGTGCATTCGCAAGAGCATGATCGAAACGTTTACCCAGACCGCCTAAAATCGTGATATTTGTTGCCCCATCTTCAACTGCTTTTATAAGTCCAAGTTCTGTGTCAGAAAAATCTTTTTCTGACGGAAATTTAAAAATTTCTGCGCCTGTTTTGATATACTTATCAAAAGATGACTCCAAAGATGAATCAAAATCCCCGACTATAACATTCGGAAACAAACCTAGCTGCTCACAATGCTTAATGCCGCCATCACAGCAATAAACGGCATCATATTCAGATACAAAACGCTTAGTGTATTCATAATCCTTTATTTCACCGTTCGCAATTAGCAAAACATTCATTTTTTTCATTTACCACCCTAGCTGCCGCAATCATTTAAAAACCGTACATATCTTTCATATCTTATCGGTAAAATTTCTGTGCCAACCTGTTTTTTAACAAAACATTCCGGTTCATTTAGATGCAGGCAATCTAAAAATTTACAGCTATCGTTGTTACCAAATTCTTTGAAGTAATGTTTAAGTTCATACCGTTTTATATGCTCAAAAGAGACATTTGAAAACCCCGGGGAATCAACTACATAGCTGTTATTATCAACTCTAAGAAGCTCCGCATGTCGTGTTGTATGTTTTCCTCGGCGGATTTTTTCGCTTATCTCCCCTACTTCCATTAAAGCAGAAGGAACAAGACAATTTACTATACTCGACTTCCCAACGCCCGACGGACCTGCAAAAACAGAAGTATTTCCGACCAAAGCTTCTTTAAGTTCGTTAATCCCGGCATTCGTTACCGTTGAAATTCCTATTACGTTATATCCCGCCGAGGTATAAATCCTTTTGATCTCAAGAAGCTCTTTTTCAGAACATAAATCCACTTTGTTAAGACATATTACAACTTCAAGCCCCTGTTCTTCCGCAAGAACTATAATTCTGTCAAGCAAATCTAAATTTATTACAGGCGATACTATCGAAAAAACAACAAACGCTTGGTCAATATTTGAAACCCACGGTCGAACAAGCATATTACGCCTTTCGGATATTTCTTCAATTATACCCGTTTTTTCAGATACTTCATCCAAAACCGATATCGAAACAAAATCTCCAATTGCCGGCTTTATTTTATCTTTACGAAATATCCCTCGTGCGTTACATTTAAATATATCATTCCCTGTGTCCACGAAATAAAGACCGCCAACGCCTTTTATGATACGACCTTTAAGCATCGCCGCCCCCTTAAATTTTTATATATCGAAATTTATCGTAGTTGTAGACTGGCGTATAGCATTTCCGTCTTCTGTTACGACATAAGTATTGAAAACAGCAATTCCTGTACCCGTTACTTCAAAAGAGTGAGGAAATACTCCTGCGGAAACTACTCCTTCAAAGAAAGTAGTTCTGGTTCCGGAATCATCTCTTTCAATTCTAAGATGAACGCTATCAGCTCCATCAGGTATAAACGGGCGATTTACTTGCAAATGCCTGGTGTTTACAACAGGTTGTGTAACATCAGGTCTATCATCTTCCTCCTGGGCTTCTTCCGGACCAAGGCTTACAGTAATCATGATGGTATCGCCTTGAAGAGCGGTCTGACCGCTCATAATTGATTGCCGAACTACACTTCCTTCCGGCACTGTAGCACTATGAGCTCTTTGACCTTGAACAGGCGTTAAACCAACTTCCTGTAAAATCGTTATCGCATTTGCTTCTGTCTCGTTTAAAACATTAGGCACAGTAATCATTACAGGCTCCGGTCCTCTGCTTACGATAAGCCGAACAACCGTATCTCTTTCTACCATATCTCCTGCTTGATGCGATTGCTCTATTACTATATCTGTCGGCATATATTCACTGAAAACACGTTCTACTTGCGGCATCCCCAAAAATCCAGCATCACTGAACATAGAAACAGCTTCTGCTAAATCTATACTGACGACATCGGGGGTTCTTATCATGTTAGTTCCTCTGCTAGTAACTATCTCAATTATATCGCCCCTGTTTACTATATCCGGTGCTGTAAAGGAAACTATTTGCCCGGCCTCGAAATCGTTACTATATACCGCATCAGCCTCACGTATAATTATACCCAATTCACGTGCAAGGGTATCCATTTCACTAACCCACATACCCTGTAAATCAGGTAAATCAACGACATTTTGATCTTGACCTGAAGACGGATCACGGTTAAGGAAGAATACCATAAAAAGCACCACGCTTAAAACGATGGCAAGCGCAAGACCTATTGCACCAATAACAACTTTTCTTTCCGTGCTTTTGTCAATTTTATCATTATACATTTCATCATAGTCATCATATGATTCTTCATAATTGCGAGGGGCATCAACATAATCATCTTGATAGTTATCCTGATAATCATCTTTATAACCATTATCATAATATCCACTGCTGTCCGTAATATCATATCCCGTTGAATCATACGTATTATTCTTTTCCTTGCTTTCTCTTTGTATCATGGCAATATCATCAGCTGTAAACCTTATTGTGCTGCTTTCTAAAAATGTGTTTCCGCCGGGTTTAACATTATTATCAGCTGAATAATCCTTAGTAAGAACCCTTTTTAGGTCATTACTCATGTCACTTATACTTTGATAACGTTCTGCCGTTTGTTTTTCAGTTGCTTTTTGAATTATCCTCTTAACTGATTCTGATGTTTTTGGATTAAAGCTTGATATATCTTCCGGCTGGTCATTTATATGCTTAAGCGCAACTGAAATAGCGGTGTCACCATCAAAAGGCAGTTTTCCTGTCGCCATTTCATACATAACAATACCAAGAGCATAAATATCGCTCTTATCATCAACATAACCGCCTCTTGCTTGCTCCGGTGAAAAATAATGCGCAGAGCCCATAGTATTACCCGAAGCTGTTATAGTAGCAGATGTTGCAGCACGAGCAATACCAAAATCTGTTACTTTTATCATCCCGGTTGAAGTAACCAGAATATTCTGAGGTTTTATATCTCTGTGTACAATACCGTTTCTATGTGCATGATCAAGCGCATGGGATATTTGTATTGCGACACCTAAAATTTCATCATCTTCAAGCGGAGCACGCTTTAAAATAAGGTCTTTAAGTGTAACACCGTCTATATATTCCATAACTATAAAGTGAACAGGTCCGTCTTGCCCAACATCATAAACGCTTACAATATTTTGGTCAGAAAGCCTTGCAGCAGCACGTGCTTCAACAGAAAAACGAGCCTTAAACTCTTCATCTGTTACAAATTCTTCCCGCATAACTTTAAACGTTACATCCCGCTCAAGCTTTGAATCTCTTGCACGATAAACGTTTGCCATTCCACCGACGCCTAATTTTTCTAAGATTTCATAACGACCGGCGATTATCGTTCCTTGCCTTAGTTTCATTGCTCGCTCACCTCTTTCATAGAGATGATAATAACTGAAATATTATCAATTCCGCCATTCTCATTCGCAAGGTTAATAAGCGCATCAACTTTTTCCACCGATGAGCCTTTACCTAGCACAATTTCGCTTATTGCACAATCAGAAAGCATATTCGAAAGCCCGTCAGAGCATAACAACACATAATCATCTGCTTTAAGAGTTCGTATTTTGCTGTCAGCAAGCGTATCTGCGCTCATACCAAGAGCTCTTGTTATCACGTTTCGACTAGGATGAGCTTTCGCCTCTTCCTCTGTTATTTTGCCGGCGGTTTTAAGCTCATGCACATATGTATGATCTGTTGTAAGCTGTTCGATTCCGCTTTTATTTATAACATATGCACGACTATCTCCGATATGACCGGAATAAAGCTTGTTTCCATCGCAAACACATACTGTGAACGTAGTCCCCATTCCATCATATTCGCTGGTGCTTGTTGCAAGTTGTAAAACCATTTCATTTGCAAACTTAATACTGCCAAAAATGCAGTCGAGAATTTCTTCACCTTTTTCATCTTCGCTTTTACGAACCGATTCGCAAAAATACTCAACAGCCTTACTGCTAGCTATTTCACCTGCATTATGTCCACCCATTCCGTCGGCTATAATAAAAAGATTAGGCAAAAACCCTATTTTTTCATTTGAGACGAATATGCTGTCTTCGTTATTTTCACGCTTCATACCTACATCAGTTTTTCCAAAACCAAACATTTAATTTATACACCTCCGGAATGTCCATTTTTTAGCTGCCCGCATGCGGCATTTATATCATTTCCAAGCTTGCGGCGAACAGTTGCCTCTACGCCGCAGTCCATAAGCACTTTAGCAAATGCGCCCGCTGACTCTCTTGAACTTCCTTTAAAGCTGCGCCCGGGAACGCTGTTCATTGTAATAAGATTTACGTGGGAAAGGCTGTTACGAAGCTTCCGCCCTAATTCCCTTGCATGGTCGCCGTTGTCGTTTATACCGTTAATCAAAGCATACTCATAAGTAATACGCCTGCCTGTTTTTTCTGTAAAATATTTACCGGCTTCTATTGTTTCGTCAATTTTAAACCTTTTAGCAACAGGCATTATTTCCTTACGAATATCATCATTAGGGGCATGGAGTGATATGGCAAGATTAACTTTAAATCCTTCATGTGCAAAATCCATAATTTTATCAACAAGCCCGCAAGTTGAAACTGTAATATGTCTTTGACCTATTTCAAGTCCCTGCTCAGAAGTTATCAATTTAAGAAATTTAATAGTGTTATCATAATTATCAAACGGCTCGCCGCCGCCCATTATTACAACGCCGCTGATTCTTTCGCCAATATCTTTTTGAATTTCATAAACCTGCGCAGCAAGTTCACCGGCAGTTAAATTTCTTTCAAGACCGTTCAAAGTGCTAGCACATAAAAAACAGCCCATACGACAGCCTGCTTGTGATGATATACAGGCAACGTTACCATGATCATATTTCATTAAAACACTTTCTATTATAGTATCCTTTTCCAACTCGAACAAGTATTTTCTTGTTCCGTCTTTAGACGATACTAACCTCTTAACTATATCTATTTTTGAAATAATAGCATTTTCATCCAAAAATTCTCGCAAATCCTTAGGCAAATTTGTCATTTCAGAAAAACTTGCAGCAAGTTTTTGATTTATCCATTCAAAAATTTGCTTTGCCCTAAAAGGCTTTTCACCTATGCTGTTTATATAAATTGTAAGCTCGTCCATTGTCATTGATCGAATATCTGTTTTCATTTTACCTCCGTGTAGAGTGCAAGATATAAGCAAAATGCGCTCCGGCAAAGATTATACCATAATATGTCTCATAATTCAACGTATTTGACGGCATTTAGGTATTTATGGCATTCACCTTGGAACTTACACATAACGCATTGCGCCGTATTGTTTCTACACCTGCCCAGTTAATAACCGTATTTCCAAACTTCAAATTGAATTCTTCGTCAGAAATGCCTTTAACTTCCGAGATTTTTGGCATAACTAAGTTAATATCCTTGATAATTTCAAAAGGTTTTCCCTCATTATGGGGACACACAAATTGGCAGATATCACATCCATATAGATGATTACCTATAAGCTTACTTTCTTCATTTGAAAGAAAACCCTTTTTTTGGGTCAAATATGAAATGCATTTCATATGATTGAGAACATTCCCATCAAGCGCCGCAGACGGGCAGGCTTCTATACATTGATTGCAACTCTCACAGCTTTTTGGCACAGGCTTAAAGAGTTCATCTGTATCTACTGCAATATCAGTAATCAAACTTCCGATAAAAAACATAGAACCAAACTGCTCAGAAATAACAAGGCTGTTCTTACCGTAAAAGCCAAGACCTGCTTTAACCGCAAGCTCTTTTTCCACCAAACCGCCGCTGTCAACTAATACTTTATGTTTAAAGCTGCCTATTTCTCGCTTGATATCTAAAACAAGCTCTTTTAAAATAACACGAAGCAAAGTATGATAATCTTCTTGCGCAGCATATATCGAAATTATTCCCCTAAGCGCATCATCGCAAACAAAATCATACTTTTTGTTATAGTTCACTCCAATAACAATAATGCTTTTAGAAGATTCAAGCGAGGTCTTTGGGTCAATCCGTTTTTTGATATTTTTTGAAACAAAAGGAGTATTTTCTGACAACACTAAATGCTCAATGTTTGACAACACATTTGCATCACATATCCCGGCAATAATGCCCTTTTTTTCAGCAAATTTGTTCACAACCTCTTTTATTTTCATAACCCAACAGCCCTAATAATCACAGCAAATTCATCTCTTAAAGGACATTCAAATCTTTTGCCCGAAAGGTAACTAAGCTTAGTCTCAAAGTTGCCAAAAATGACTGATTCTGCGTGTAAAAGTTGATATTTGAGCTTAAATCGCCTTATTAACATTCCATTTAGGTCATAATCTCCATACTTACCGTCGCCTAGTATGGGATTACCCATTTTTGCCAAAACCGCACGTATTTGATGTGACTTCCCTGTAACGAGCTTTATTTTCAAAATAGAGTATTTATCCGTGCTTTTAACAGATTCATACTCTGTAATTATCTCTTTTGAACCCGGGACAGGCTTATCATAGGTAAAAGCTTCGTTATTTTCGCTATCTTTTATGTAATACGCCTTTATAACGCCACTGCCATTTATTTCGCCTGCAACAACAGTTATGTAATATTTTTCAATACTTCGCTCTTTAAGTCCGGCAGCTATTTCTCTGGCTGACGCTAAGTTTTTCGCACAAATCATAATACCGCTTGTATTTCTGTCAAGCCTGTTACAAACTACCGGCGCAAATGATGAAACATCAGATGCATCATACTCACCTTTATCCCTTAGATATTTAACTAGCCGCTCAACGACTGAATCACCTGCTGAACTGCTATCCGGCTGTGATAAAATTCCCGCTTCTTTGTTTATAACAACGATGTTTTCATCTTCGTATAAAACATCAAGTTCGCCTGCGACTTCACTTACTGCTTTAACTTTTGAAAACTTATCAAACGTTTCATCTGACAAAAAAATTGATACTTCGCTGCCTTTTTTTAATATTTCGCTTCCTGATGCCTTTTTACCGTCTAACGTAATATTTTTCTTTCGAAGCATTTTATATATGAAGCTTTTTGCTGCTTCGCTTAAAGTTCTCATTAAAAGCTTGTCCAAGCGCCCGTTTTCATCATTTTCTGTTATCGTAATTTTTTTCATTTTTCACCTCGACCTAGAATATACCCCAATAAAGCTCCGCTTAAAAGTCCTCCCAAATGCCCAAAAGCATCCACTCCGGGCATCATTGATGACATAATGAACCCGACAACTATCCAAATAACAACTAAGTAAGCAGAAATCCCATCCAGTTCTTTACGGCTGATAAATGCTTTTACAGCAACAGCCCCTATAAGCCCATAAACTGCACCGGATGCACCTGCGGACATCCCTCTTGTAAAAATTAAACTGAAAATTCCGGCTAAAAATCCGGAGCCTAAATATATGATAAAGAAGTTAAGCTTGCCAAAATACTTCTCAATCCTCGTACCAAAGATATAAATCCCAAGGCAGTTACTTATAACATGCGCAATGTTAGCATGGATAAACATTGAAGTAAACAAGCGGTAATATTCGTTATGACCCCATATTGCCCCAGGTATTATAGCACCTTCGAACCAAAAATGTTGAGTAGCATCAAGCAGCAGCATAAGTGACGTTATAGCCAAATTTAAAATTATTAATCCATAACTCGCAAATGAGTTAACGCTTTTAACTTTAAGATTTGATTCCATTTCAGCATTTGCATGAAGTTCATCAAACTGTATGTTTTGATCATAATTTTTAGAATACATCATGTTATCATCACGTTTAAGAGCCTTTAAACTGTTGTCGATACATAAACGAATCCCATACATTTCAGATGGCTGAAGCTTATTTGTATGAACTGTAAAGTCGGAAAGAGATACGCCCCAATAAATATTATAAATTTTCTGCCTTTCAAAAACCTCGCCAGAGTTGATTATTTCAAAAACGTCATTAGAAGGATTTTCCCCAACAAAAACAAACACCAGATATATGGTGCTGAAATAATTGTCATAAACGCTGCTAATCTTAGTCACTCTTTCGATTATATTGCGAAGGTCTGAAGAAGACATTCCATCAGAATTAACAGTAACTAAAATACATAAAGCGCCGCCTACTTGCCTTTCGGCTAATATAAACCCTGTAGTCTCGAAAGAATCGGCGGCACTTCCTCTATTTTGAATTGCAAAACCCTCTTTGATTATGCTGTTAAAAAAAATATTTATAAACCCTAAAAACAATTTTTAACCACTCTTTCTCTGTTTGTACACTTATCCTTTATTCTTAGTAAATAAATAATTAAACTGAGCCGCATGCCTTCCTTCATCATCCATTATATCAAAAATCAAGTCCCTAGCCATGCCTGATACTGCGAAAAGCAGCATTTTGTAAAATTCCTGATTCTCAAGCTTACCTAATATACTTCTGGCGAATTCAGAAACTACACAATTGCAAATGGATTTTTCATATGTGTCAACTATAGGAGCGCACCCTTTAATGTCATAGTATATATCGGATAGTAACATATGGTGCTTCTGTTCGTCAAGACGCATAGCTTCTATAAGTCCTTTTTCATGGTCATCCTCTGTCATGTCTTTAAGCCGACCTAAGTAATCATGATGCGCTATTTCATTTTTTAGGGCTTCAAGAATTAACTCCAATACTTGTTTTTCAAGATCTTCTGACATTTTACCACTGATACGATGTGGTGTCACTAAATTTTGCTCATTAAATTCCATAATTAAAACCTCCCTATTGAGAGTATAATATGCACTTCATAAGAAAAGGTGAATTTTTTAGATACATATGCCGATATATATTACAGTAAGAATTAAAATAAATCCATTATTTACCATTTCAATTCCTTGCTAGATGGTGCAATTAAACTCTAAGGGGTGTACCCATGAAGATACAGAATGATAACACTAACTTTGAACCCGGAAAAATTCCATTAACAGAACAAAAGCCTGCCGCTCAACAACAAAACTCCATCTTAAGAGAAGGAATAAGCCAGGCATCCGGCAGGGCGGATTCTATCAAAGAAATGCTGACAGATGCTCTTATTGCTTCGGGTTTTTCTACCAGCAAAGAAAACATTAAGCTCGCAATGATGCTTATGGAAAAAAACTTACCTGTTAACAAAGAAACTTTGGCGATGATTAAACAGGCGATGACTCTTTTAGGTGCTGATAATGAAGCAAGGGCGCTTCTTTTGGTGCTTAATTCTCTTGAACCGTCTGTGTCAAATATTAAAATGCTTAGCTCTTACATTTCAGGTGATGTTAGCCTTTTAGAAAATATAAAAAGCATTTCGAACTTTATTATAGAAGTTGATGACCCAGTTCTCAAAGAGAAGCTGATAAAAATTCTTTCAAACAATTCAAATTTGAGTGAAACAAAGGTGCTTGCTGATAAGCAAACGCTTGAAGTCAACTCAAATACTAATATTGGCGCAAGTACAGATAGCATAAAACCAACAGCTCTAAATAGTGAAACGTTAATTAGTGAACTGACAAAATCAATTAATCAAACTATCGCTGAAAACAAAACAGCAAACGTTAATGATATGTTTCAAAACATTGATAAATTAACCGAACAGATTATTAATAAACTGCCTGCTGATTTATCAGCTTTGCCCGATATTAAAGAAGCTGTTAAGAATATTCTTCAAGAGATTAAGTCCGGATATTCACCAGAAGAAGTCTTTAAACATGTGACGGACACTTCTGTTTCAAATACGAAAGAATCACCAACTCATCGCATTATTGAAGGTGAAATTGTAAAAATGCTTCCGATTGGCGAGAACAAGGTAGTTTTGGGCGCAATATTGAAAAATTCGCTAGAAACAGGAGGAAGCGAGAGCTTAATAGCAGGGTCAGCAAGCAAAACAACAGCAGAACTTGCAAAAATGCTTTCTTATGACCCAACAAATACAACTAATAAAGACCTAAATAGGTATTTGAACGAGTTGAGTGATAAGCTTGAACTAATACGCCAAGTGTTAAGTGATTCTCCTCAGTCAGAGGCAACACAAAGACTTTTTACAGAAGTGACAACAATGCACGAAAACTTGAACTTTTTTGCGCACATGAAAAACAATATGTTTTTGCAGCTACCGCTAAATATAAGCGATCATCTTTCGAATTCAGAACTATATATAATGAAGAACAATAAATCACGCAGCAAAAAAAATGGCGGTCTTCATAGCGCACTTATCGCAATCGACACTGCGTTTATGGGACGGTTTGAAGCGTATGTTCAAAGGGATGAAAACAATGTAAACATCCAATTCCGTACCGAAACTGAATCAGTAGAAAAACTTGTTAAAGGCAGCATTCAAAAGCTTATTACAGCACTTGAACAGCATGGTTATAGGCTTGATGGATGCATGTATAAACGCCTAGCTGAGCCATTTACTTTAGAAGATACGGTGAAAGATAATGAATTTTTGGGAAATATGACTATAGGTTTTGATAAAACTTCATCTTTTGATATACGAGGATAATTTTTACCGGGATATATTCCAGTTAGTGGAGGATATGCTCCAGATTCAAAGTATTTATACTCGTATCCCCTCAAAACAGTAACAAAAACTTGTCTTTTTTCCGCTATACGTCTCAGTACTTTTGCTACGCAAAAGCCGCCTTTGGCGGCCGCCCTTCTTGGCGGTACATATCAAAAG